>Ga0265294_10000030_pt1 | contig 150442 bp, 123 predicted proteins | sample MunlanPumphouse3_FD_192504 | JGI IMG/M metagenome (GOLD analysis project Ga0265294, IMG submission 192504) | Groundwater microbial communities from a municipal landfill in Southern Ontario, Canada - Pumphouse #3 | ecosystem: Environmental > Aquatic > Deep subsurface > Groundwater | place... | reverse complement strand
TGGCAACAAGTTGACAGATGCCAAAAAGGAATAAGCCCAATACAATCTTTCTGATCATTGAAGACTCCTTTAATATACTGTGTTCAATATTATTAATGTTATGATGAGTGTCAAGTAGAATAATTCTATGCCAAAAGAATGCGGAGAGCTAGTTGGTAAAGCTCATATCCGCTATAAACCGTCACCCAAAGCTTCAAATCGTCCTCACTTGGACAAATGGGGATAAAGCCTTATGTGGTGCGGAGATATGATGGACTATGTTTGGACTTGGACTGACCAATAAATGATTGCATGTTTGGATACTCACTTGGGGATATAAACAATGACGGTAGTATTGAAATTCTGGTGACTAATAGATCCGGCTCCACCCAATAAAGTCAGAGCTAAACTGCGTTTCATCAATAATTCTGTACTCAAGGTCATTGGCGTCCAAGCGGATTACTACCAATCCTTGGGGGTCGTATCGCGGGTATTGATAGATGACGTAGTATTTCCCAAAACGCTGAGTGCTGATCTCCTTGTGAGCTGTTCCCTCGATACCGGTTATGCTACCAATCTGTACTACTTCGGTCAGAGTATTGCTTTGCCGGAGATATTGAAATCCCGTTATCTGTATGCTTCCATTAGCAGTAGTCATCTTATAGAATTGCAGATCGCCGCTTGGGAGTTTGATCACGTCGTCATATTCACGTGGAAAGGGGATATTAATCCCCAAAGAATTAGCCAGGCTAATCTCAATTTGTGGCTGTTGAGCGAATAAACTTAAGAAAGCGATCCAAAGGATAACCGTCAATACACCGGATATCACGTCCTTTACTTTCATCTGAGCCTCCATCCAGCGATACCACTGCTTGGGATTAATAATTACGCTATAGCTACTTCATATTTAATCTTCAATAATGCAATCGCCTTTTCACAATTATCGTATCCCTATATCTGTGTCAAGAATTTTTTTATTTTTTCAGTGAGGGTTTATATCCGCATTACCAAATGTAGGATATAACGATACTGAAGGCATCTTACTCGTAGCGCAGGGCATCTATTAGATTGAGATTTGCCGCTTTCCTGGCGGGATACCATCCAAAGAAGATGCCGATAACCATGGAAAAACCAACTGATAAGACGATTGACCACATGGTTACGGCGATATTCCAATCCATCACTTTGCCCACTACTCTGGCTGCGCCAAAGCCCAAAAGTATACCGAGAATGCCGCCCATAATACTGATGGCCATGGCCTCGATGATGAATTGAAGTAAGACATCTCGTTTCCCTGCGCCTACAGCCATGCGAATACCGATTTCTTTTACTCTTTCGGTAACCGAAACCAGCATAATGTTCATGATCCCAATACCTCCCACCAATAGTGAGATGCCGGCTATGGAAGCCAGAAGTATCGTCATCGTGTGAGAGACACTGTTGGCCGTTTCCGCCAGGTCTGTCTGCGAACTAACCACAAACTCCTCGCTGGTGGTTCCGCGATGCCGTGCTTGAAGCAAGTCCATAATGTCTTGTTGAACCCGAAGAATAGCATCTCGGCTTACGGCAGAAACCATGATGGACATATTGCGCCATCGATGCCCCAACAGCCTTTGATACACCGTAGTATAGGGAGCCAATACGATATCGTCCTGATCGTTTCCCATCACACTCTGTCCTTTGGCCGTCAGAACACCTGCTATGGTAAAAGGAATGTTGCGAATGCGCATGATTTTACCTACGGGATCGATGTCACCAAAGAGGTTGTCGGCTACAGTTTTACCAATCACACAGACCTTTGCTCCGTTTTCCACATCCGAGCTATAAAAGAGATCTCCATTTTCAGTCTGCATATTCCGGATAAAGAAGTAATCGGCATCCACACCCATTACGCTGCCACGCCAATTGTTCCCCTCATATTTGAGCTGTCCCCAGCTGTTGTATACCGGAGACGCGTATAGAACTCCGTCCAACTGTTCACGCATGGCTGTTACGTCTTCCACAGTGAGCAGGTTGCCTCCTCCGGCAGCTTGTCTGACAGCAGATTGACTGAAATTCGAAGAAACCATGATCACATTTGTTCCCATGGAGTTCACCTGATCTTCCACGATCTTTTGAGCGCCCTGTCCGATGGATAGCATAGCGATCACCGCGGCTACTCCGATGATGATACCAAGCATGGTGAGGAAAGTGCGGGTTTTGTTTCTGGTAAGGGATTTCAGAGCTATTCGAATGATTCCGGTTACAGACATCAGTCCTCCTCGTCCAGTTTGGGCAGACTTTGCAAATCCTCTACAGCGTTGCGGGTCTTGGGATTCACTTTGTCGCTGATGATTTTACCATCCCGAAAAGTGATATGACGATGGGCGTATTGGGCTATATCCGGTTCATGGGTTACCAGTATTACCGTCTTTCCTTCGGAATGAAGCTGTTGAAACACAGCCATTACTTCCACGCTGGTTCTAGTGTCCAGATTTCCGGTGGGTTCATCGGCAAGGATAAATGAAGGGTCGTTCACAATCGCCCGGGCTATGGCTACTCGTTGTTGCTGTCCGCCGGATAGCTGATTGGGAAAGTGTTTTGCTCTATCGGCAATACCTACTTTTTCCAGTGCTTTCATGGCCTTTTCATGACGTTCGTGTAAAGAGCATTTTCTGCAATAGAGAAGGGGTAGTTCCACATTTTCGAGTGCGGTGGTGCGGGGTAGCAGATAGAAGCTCTGAAATACATAACCTATTTTTTGGTTGCGAATGATGGTGAGTTCTTCATCGTTCATTTGATGAACGGGAATAGCATCCAGGACATACTCACCCTCGCTGGCTTTATCCAGACAACCCAGGAGATTCATGAAGGTTGTTTTTCCACTGCCACTAGCCCCCATGATGGCAATGAAATCACCTTTCCTTACTTCTAAATCCACACTGCGGAGGGCATGAACGTGAATATCTCCCATGACATAGGTCTTTGTGAGTGCTTTTGTGCTAAGCAGATTATCTTGCATCAGAATCTTCTCATTCCTGGGGCGGAGTTTGAATTTGCCTGTTTTGCATCGTTGTATATCACGCCGGTTACCAGCCTGGCATCATCACCGACACCTTCAATCAATTCCACAAAAGCTCCGTCCGATACGCCGGTTTTCACCACAACGGGCTTTGGCTCATTATCCTTCAACAGCCACACTACACCCATTCTTTCCGGGGATTTTGCAGCACTAGCGCCGGGAGAATCTTGCCTTTTACTTTGCTTTGGACCGGCGACGATTGCTTCCGAATCTGATGGCTTCTCAGGCGGCTGTTTCGAGGCTGCTTCCATAGCCTTCCTGCCTGCATTGAGCAGCTCATCGTTCCATTTTAATCCAAATAATTCCCAAATTTCTTTGCTGGGGCGGAATCTGGTGGCGCTTTCTGGTATTCTAAGCACACCTTGACGGGAATTGATAATAAAGGTCACGTTTGTGGTCATTCCGGGCAGCAGCTTATTTTGGGGATTCGATGCATCTATGATCACATTGTATGTAACTACATTGGATTCGTTTGTGGGATTCAATCTTATCTGTTGAACACTGCCCTCAAAGCGTTGATTGGGGTGTGCGTCTACAGTGAATTCAACCGGCATACCCAAGCTGATCTTGCCGATATCCGCTTCGTCTACACCGGCGGTAATCTGCATTTTATCCAGATTGTTTGCGATGATGAACAAAGTGGGGGAGTTTAGGCTGGCGGCAACGGTTTGGCCCTCGTCCACGGCACGGGATACGATTACCCCATCAATGGGACTTGTGATATGCGCATTGGCAAGGTTTTTCTCTGCCCGTTGCAGGCTGAGACGGGCGTTCGCCAGGTTTTGCTGGGCATTTTGCATCTTAAATCTAGCTTTTTTGAGGTCATACTCTGGGCTCATATGCTGTTCGAAAAGTTCATTTTGCAGGTTGTAGTCCAATTCAGCTTCTTCGAGTGCAGTTTGATTTTTGGCCAGATCGCCACGAGCCGCTTCCAAAGATGTGGCCAGGATTTCCGTGTCCAGCTTTGCCAATAGCTCACCTTTGCGAACGGGATCGTTGTAATCTTTGTACAGCTTTTCAATTTTGCCGCTTACTTCGGTTCCTACGTTTACCAGGACATAAGGATTCAGAGATCCTGTGGCAGTTACAACTTCACGTACAGAGCCTTGAGACGGGCTATCCAGACGCCACTCCGGGGCCAGTTTTGCTTTGCGAAAGTGGCTCCATAGCAATATGGCTATAATGATGATAGCCGGAATTATCAGGTATTTGATGTATTTCTTCATTGTTTACCATTTTCCTAGAATCTTTTGAGACAGCATGTGGTTCAGTTCTTCCTGTTTTTTGATAATCTGATAGCGATTTGCATTGTATTGAATATTCGAATCGATATATTCGGTACGGGTTTTGTCCAATTCCAAAAGCTGGATCATACCCAGGCGATAGCGTTCTTCAGCGATGCGGATTTGTTCTTGGGATTGCTCTAGCCGTTCTTGGTAGAGTTCGTCCAATCTCAGCAGGTATTCCAGCTCTTGAGTAGCACTATCATAGTTTCGGCGAGTTTGATCCTTGATGTCCTCTAGCGCGAGGAGAGTGCTTTGTTTATTTATCTTGTGGCGAGTACTGCTTTCTTTGTTAGTAAAGAAGTTCCAGATGGAGTAGGACAGATTCAGCCCGATACCATGAACAGTGTTGTAGTTATCCAGATCAAAATCCTCTCCGGATACACGGCGGGAAAAACCGTAGGATAGAGACAACTTGGGCAAATAGTCCAGATTATTCTGAGTAAGGCTCAGCTCATTCTTTTTCAATGAGTATTCCAGCAATTTGACATCTGTGATGCCTTCGGTGTTAAAAGGGGGAATTTCTTTATCCAGAATTGTATCGATTTCTGCCAGAGGGTAGCCTTCATCCTCCATTTGTACCAGAGAGAATAGCTTGGCACGGGAATTTGCTATAGTGTTTTCCAATTGAATGATGCTGATCTGGCTGTTCATAACCGCGATTTCGTTTTGCTTTAGCTCGAAGGGAGTAATTTTGCCCAGTTGCAATAACACTTCACTCTGCTCGTATACACGGGTTTGGATAGCGAGGTTTTCCTCCAACGCGCTTTTCTGTTTTGTGGCGGACAGAGTTTCCAGATATGCCTGCAGTGTCTGAAAAACATAATCCGAATAGCCGCGCTCCAATTCCAGGCCGGCAATACTGTTGTCCACGCGAGCCTGTTTGTAATTGAAGAATGAGGCATCGTTCAGGCTGATTGTCTTGCTGATCTCTATCCCGGCAGAACTGGTCAAGCCACTTTTGGGAGAGATGGGGTCAAAATCCTGGTTTAGGCCGGCACTAAGATCCGCGTTTGGTAACAGGTTCCATTTGGCGGAGTTCAGAGAGCTTTTCGCGGTGCTGTGGCTCAGCTCTTGTTTACGGATCTGATAACTGTTTTGCATGCCGTGTTCAATCATTTGGTCCAGGGTGTATTCATTGGCTGCCAATAATGCCGGCAGCAAGAATATGAGGATCAGATAGCGTTTCATTTTACCTCTTATTAGCATAAGTTCTAATCTGTGTTGCTCTACATATTACAAGTAAGCTATCGCTTTCCTGCATATATTCCAATTATTCTTTTGATTGTGTGCAAAAGAATCGAATCGGCTGATTTGTGCAAGGAAAAATTGTAGGAGCAGCAGATATGTATAATTGCACATGAAAAGATACATTCGCGTGTGGGAAAAACTGGGAGTATTGAAAAAGCCTTGCCCGATTTGTAGGCTTATTTATTTTGGATTTCAAATGAAAAATCAATAATGAAAAGGAGCTAAACATGGCTTTTAACCTAAGAAACAGACACTTCCTTACACTCATGGACTTCAGTCCCAAAGAAGTAAAATACCTGCTGGATCTATCCATGGATCTAAAGAAAGCAAAATATACCGGAACTGAAGTGCAACGTCTGAAGGGAAAGAATATCGCTTTGATCTTTGAAAAAGACAGCACCAGAACTCGCTGTTCTTTCGAAGTGGCAGCACTTGATCAGGGTGCTCACGTAACCTATTTGGGGCCTACAGGCAGCCAGATGGGAAAGAAAGAATCCATTGCCGATACTGCTCGCGTGTTGGGCAGAATGTACGATGGAATTGAATATCGCGGTTATGGTCAGGAGATCGTGGAAGAATTGGCTAAATATGCAGGAGTCCCTGTTTGGAACGGTCTCACAGACCAGGATCACCCCACTCAGGTCTTAGCAGATTTCATGACTGCAATAGAACACTTGAATAAACCCCTGCATGAGATGGTATTTGTATATGCCGGCGATGGTCGTAACAACGTTGCCAATGCCCTGATGATAGGCGCGTCCAAGACCGGTATGGATTTCAGAATCGTGAGCCCCAAATCTCTGTTTCCAGAAAAAACGCTGTTGAACAAATGCAAAGAAGCGGCAAAAGAAAGCGGCGCGAAGATCACTATCACAGACGACATCGCCAAAGGTGTTAAAGGTGCCGATGTGATCTACACAGACGTTTGGGTATCGATGGGAGAACCGGATAGTGTCTGGGAGAAACGCATAAAATTACTGAAACCTTATCAAGTAAATTCTGCCATGATGAAGAAAACCGGAAAAGACAAGACTTTATTCATGCATTGTCTTCCCGCATTCCACGATCTGAACACCAAGGTTGGCAAGGAAATTCATGCCAAGTTTGGCCTTAGCTCCATGGAAGTGACAGACGAAGTGTTTGAAGGGCCCAATTCCGTGGTCTTCGATGAAGCCGAAAACCGTATGCATACCATTAAAGCAGTTATGGTGGCCACTCTGGGTCAGTAAGATAAGATATCTGGCAAAAAAAGGACCTCCAAACGGGGGTCCTTTCTGCTATAATTGCATTTTTGGAACACAGCTTGCTTGTTACATATAGCAGAGAAAATAATCAGAATTGAGAAGGTAGTATTATGAAATCAGTGTTTTTGACAATTGCTTTGTTGATGCTTTCAGTTGTTCTGGCTGCAGGCATTACTTATCACTATCAAATGGAGCAGCCGGTGCTCCTGGAAAAAGAATTGGGTACTGTAATCAGGTTGAATGGAACACAAAGCTATTCAAAACCTGGAGAACCGGATTTGCCATATTTTGGTTACAGTCTATTACTCCCGGAATCGCATGAAGCAGTCTCTGTAAACATTCGCAGAGAAGGGCCGGTAGTATATCAACTGAAAGCTATAGTAGCTCCCGCACAAAGGCAGTATCCTTTCTCTCATGATATTATCGAAGAAAAGGATAAACCTAATCCTGAAATATACTCTTCTCATGAAGTTTATCCTAAAAGCCCGGCAAAGGGTTTAACAACCGAGTTTCTGAGTGGACACCCAATTGCCTTTGGCGCATTCACTCCATTTGAATACTACCCTCAAAGCAATGAACTGGTTTTTTACAAGAGTATAGTAGTAGAGCTTGATCATGAGCCGGGCCTGAGGGCTATGGAGGCCACAAAACTGCTGAAGAATGACGCTTTTACAGCTCGTCGCTTGAAACAAAGCGTGGACAATCAAAGTGCCGTTCCGACATACCGCTCAGTTCGCACCAATGGAATTGAATACCTTATGATCGTGGATGAAGCCAAGTTTACGAATTGGCAACCCCTGGCAGACCTTTACAGCAATCAGGGATTGCAAGTACAAATGACAGCGGTATCCGATATCGAGGAATCACAGAATGGTAGCGATTTGCAGGAAAAAATCCGCAATTACATTATCAGTATATACGAGACAAATCCGCTGCGCTATGTTTTGCTGGGAGGCGATACTGATCTGATTCCTCATCGGGGATTTACAGTGGACATGGGCTCCGGTGGAGAAAGGGATTATGACATTCCGGCAGATATGTACTATTCCAGCTTGGACGGAAACTGGAATACGGATAATGATCAATATTGGGGCGAAGAAATGGAAGCTGACCTGGCTCCGGAATTGGCTGTCGGCAGGATATGCTACAACAACGACATTGAAATATCCAATCAGATCAACAAAATATTCCTCTATCAGCTATTGCCGGTGGAAGATCAGATAACCACTGCCGCCTTTGCGGGAGAATGGCTTTGGGACGGCCCCACCTGGGGCGGTGACTATATGGACGAGATGATCGGAGGATCAAGCGCGCATGGATACACAACCGTTGGTGTCCCCGCAGATTGGGATATCACTACGCTGTATGACAGAACTTATGGCTATTCTGATGCTTGGGGAAGCTCTGAAATCAAACCTTTCCTATCCGAGGGTGCTAATTTGGTGAATCATCTGGGTCATTCCAACACAACTTATTGCATGAGACTATCAAACAACAATGTAACGGAATCCGGCATTACAAACAATGGTCAAACCGAGAACTACTCCATATACTTCAGTCAAGGTTGCTATGCCGGCAGTTTTGACAATCGTGAGACATCAGCCGGGAGCTATACAGCGGATTGCATCAGCGAAAAATACACATCCATAGCCACATCCGCAGCCGGTATGATCTCGCATTCTCGCTATGGTTGGGGTATGCAGGGTTCCACCAATGGTGCCAGTCAGTATTTCCATCGCGAATACATTGATGCAATCTTTGGAGAAAATATCCACGAATTGGGTTACACGCTGGTAGATTCCAAAATTGATAACATACCCTTTATTTACGATAACCCGGTGATGTATTGGGTCAGCTACGAAACAAATCTCTTCGGCTGTCCGGTTACCCGTATATGGAGCGATACACCCCAGAATATGACTATTAATATGTCCAGTGACTGGGTGGTGGGACTCAATTCATACGTAATAGTAAGCGATGCCCCAAACGGGACCATCAGAATCAAGCTTGGTGAAGATTTGGTGTATGAGGGTGTAAGTGATGATACTGGAGTTTTCTTTGTAGAATTGGAAGAAAATCTCGTTCCCGGGAATTATCAGATCTACATTAATGCCCCCAATTACTATCCCTACAATCAAACCGTGTATGTAACAGCGACCAATATGCCTTACATAATATGCGATCAGGTGACAGATTCAGACGAAGATGGCCGGATCCATACCGGAGATATATTGCATATCTCCACTACTATCAAAAACATGGGATTGGTGGATCAGCAGGATTCGGGAACCATTACTCTGAGCAGTGCCTCTCCAAACATCGAGGTGATGCAGGGAAGCTATGAGTTCGACAGCATCAGCGCGGGAGATAGTCTTATCGTGGATTCTGCTTTCCAGATTCGGGTTATAGGATCCTTTGCTGACAACTCTCAAGCAACTTTGGTATTTACCTCGGATTACGACGGGTACGAGACAGAATCTTATCACCGAATCCACCTCGCAGCTCCGGTGCTGAGCCTCAGCAGTTATAGCGTAACAGGCAGTGAAATGTATGTGCTGCCCGGAGATACTGCATCCATAAGCTTTGCAGTAAAAAACACCGGTAGTGGGGACGCGCTAAATCCATTCCTGCTTGTCTTTGCCGATGATCCTCTTTTGAGTACCGATATTTTCGAACTTACTCTGGATCCGATTATCGGTGGCAGCACGACCACCTACTATCAGGTCTTCGATGTCCATGTATCTGAGAATGCAGAAATAGGAACATCATTATCGCTCAGCTACATTATTTCCGCAGAAAATGGAAACGCAATCGATGGCAGGTTCCAAGTGAGCATCGGTGCTATCAACTATGGATTTGAACCCGATTCGCAAGAGTGGGTATCGGAACAATTGCAACCGGGATTTACCAATCAGTGGCACCGCAGTTCTCAAAGAAACCACACCCCTGAAGGTGGTTGGTCCATGAAGTTTGGTGGTACCGGTTCAGCTCAATACACATCGACCGGCTATGGCGCTTTGGTATCCCCTGAATTGGCTGTAAATCCGGGAAGTGCGTTGAAGTTTTGGCACTGGATGGACGCAGAAGATCATGACGATTATCAAAGCCAGGCATGGGATGGCGGATTGGTGGAAATGTCACTCAATGGAGGGGGATGGAGCTCGATCGAACCGGTTGGGGGTTATCCCAAAACTATTTATAACAATCCCGCTTCTCCCTTTGCCTCTGGAACACCTGTATTTTCCGGCAATTTCGACTGGACTGAAGCTGTGTTTGAATTAGGGGATATCACCGGAGTAGCTCAGTTTCGCTTTGTGTTTGGCAGCGATGGATATGTTGCCGGTGAAGGTTGGTACATTGATGAAGTGATGGTAGAATCGACCAGTGCTGCGGAAGACGTCTTCGTGACCCCTGCGACCGTCAGTTTGAAGCAAAACTATCCAAATCCCTTTAATCCTGACACCAATATCAGCTTCTATACACCCAAAGCTACGAAAGCCCGTTTGAGCATTTACAACCTGAAAGGCCAATTGGTAACCGAGCTGGTGAACCACGAAGTCCCTGCGGGAGAAAATGTGATCACATGGGACGGCAGAGATAGCAATGGAAAGCTTGTAGCCAGCGGTATCTATAGTTACAGATTGAAATGTGAGAATACAACGTTAACTAAAAAAATGATACTTATGAAATGAAGAGATACCTAGTTTTAACCGGTGCCGGAATCAGTGCTGAATCCGGCATCCGGACTTTTCGGGATTCCGGAGGTTTGTGGGAAGAACATCGTGTGGAAGATGTTGCCAGCCCTCAAGGATTCCAAAAGAATCCCAAACTGGTTTGGGATTTTTATAAAGAACGCTTCAAGAACAGTCTTAGCGTAAATCCCAATTCGGCTCATCAAGCCTTGAAAAGGATGGAAGATGCTCTGGGAGAGAACTTTCACCTTATTACCCAAAATGTGGACGGCTTGCACATAAAAGCAGGTAACAGAAGAGTATATGAAATGCACGGTAGCTTGAAGAACTGCTTTTGTGTGTCCTGCCGAACCAGATATGAACTCGATGAGATTGATCTGAGCCAGGATGTACCTCTTTGTATGAAGTGCAAAGCTCTTCTAAGACCCGATATAGTGTGGTTTGGCGAAATCCCATATTATCTGTATGAAATAGAAGATAAACTAAAGAATTGCGATGTATTCATCGTTGTAGGTACTAGTGGCACAGTTTATCCGGCTGCGGGATTTGTAATGACAGCAAAGCTTTTTGGCGCAAAGACCATAGCGGTGAATCTGGACCGACCGGATAATTTGGGTTTCATCGACGAATTTTTGCAGGGAAAATCCGGAGATTTGGTACCACCATTAGTAGAAAAATTGATAGGATAGCATAATGGATGAAGAACTGTTCTTTGGCCCGGATTTCCTTAGCGAAGATGCTGAGGAGCAAAAAAAGAGTCTGCGGGAAGGCGAACTGCGCGAAGTAGCGGTTCTTTTTGCCGATATCAAGGGTTTTACCAATATATCCAATCTCTTCGAACCTGAAGTGATTCATGGCAAGATGGATGAGATCATGAAGATCTTTAGCCGCTGTATAACATTCTATGGCGGTTTTGTGGATAAATACATGGGTGATGGCATAATGGCACTTTTTGGTGCCAAGAAAGCTTCCGAACAGGATACCCAACGCTGCATTCTGGCAGCAATAAAGATGCAAGAACAATTGAGGCTGTATAATAAGCTGCTCAATAGAGAAGCGGGTTTTGAGACAGTGGAACTCGGTTTGCGCATCGGTGTCAATACCGGGTTGGTGTCTGTCGGGAAGGTAGGAGAATCCAGGGAAGGTGATTTTACCGTGTATGGTCCACAGGTGAATCTTGCCAGTCGCATGGAAAGCAATGCTCCCGTAAACAGGATCATGATGCCAGCCAGAACCATGAAGATGGTGGAACAGATCTTCGAATTTGAAAGCCGTGGTCCCGTGATGGTCAAAGGAATGGATGAAGCCATCGATTGCTGGCTGGTGATTGGTCAGAAGTCTGAAAGTCACACGTCAGTAAGTACTACTTTTATCGGCCGGGAAGACGAATTGGAGCAGTTGGAAGATGCTTTCAGGCAATCTCAAGGGGCTGTACGAGTAGTGGGTTTGAAGGGTGATGCAGGAATCGGTAAAAGTAGATTGCTGGATGAGTTTTGCGAGGGGAAACCCGATACCCTGATTCTGAAGGGTGTTTGCTCTACTATCAGCCCCAGTCCCTTTAATCTCTTTACCAGAATTCTGGAAAACTACTTTCATATCAAACCGAGTGCTACCAGGAATCAGAAGAAAGAGCTACTAATAGCAGGATTGGAGCTATTGGGAAAAAACTCTGAAAATGCAGCAGAGATAATGGATTGTCTACCCCTGATAGCTTTGTTGATGGAGATCCGCATTCCAGATCCCCGCCTGGAACAAAAAGGAAAAGACCTGCTGAACCATGTATTGCGAGCGCTCGATATAGTGTTGCTGGCAATCATCCGACAAGCACGAAAGAACGAGCATGGGATTATACTGATTCTTGATGATGTTCACCTTGCAGATGAAGCCAGTGCCCAAGCCATAGACTTCCTTCTGGACCGATTCCAGCAGGAGCAGATTCCCATACTGATATTTGCTCTCTACAGGCTGGATTACACTATACTCGAGTCCATCACCGGGCATCCGGGTTTCTCGGAAATGGAGTTAAAAGCATTCAGCCGGGATAAGATTACGCAGCTACTGCATTCTTATATGGGAAGCACAAAACTAAGCGATGAAACTTTAAAATTGGTGATTGATCTATCCGCGGGAAATCCCTTCTATCTGGAAGAATGGTGCAATTACATCGGCAATTTGCCCAAAGCCGATCTGGATGAATATCCCGTTCCCGGAAACCTTCATGCTTTGATCCTATCCCGCTTGGACAATCTCCCGCAAAACATGCGCCTGCTCTTGCATAAAGCCGCAGTAATCGGCAACGAGTTTTTCGTGGAAATTTTGCGGGAAGTGGAATCCATGCTGCGTGACTCTGTAAACTTGGAAAGCACTTTGGGTCAATTGGAAGAGCATTCTCTGATCATGAAGCTTTTGGGCTTTGACTTCTCCACATATTTCTTTAAACATATCACAACCCGTGAGGTGGCATATCAGACCCTGTTGCATCAAAACAGGAAAATGCTGCACGAGCTGACGGCGACGGCGATTGAAAGCCTGTTCAAGGATAACCTTGACGATTTCATATTTAGCCTGGCAGATCATTTTGTGAAAGCCGAGATGCCACAAAAGGCCATCCCATATTTGAAACTAGCCGTGGATAAGGCTGCCGATGTGTATGATAATAAGTTGGCACTGAAGCTTGGTCGAAGGCTTTTGGATTATCTGGATGATGATAGTCAGAAAGCTGCTTTGATGGTCAAGTTAGCAGATATTCTATGGTTGACCGGGAAATGGGCTGATGCTGCGGAATATATAGACAGTGCATTTGAGATGGCTTCCCCTCAGAGCTCTCTGATGTGCGAGATTCATCGCTTCAAGGGTGTAGCCGCATTCTACAGCGGCGACTTTGAAGAAGCCTTACAGCAGTTTAAGGCTGGGGACAATCTGGCTACAAAGATAGATGATATGCTGCAAATATGCATCGCGCAAAGCAACTTGGGAATATGGCATCAACATCATGAAAAGTATAGTGAGGCACTAAGTTATCATTTCCGTAGTCTGGAGCTTGCCCGCAAATTGGGGGAGATTCAAAGAGAAGCAAAAACACATTCAAATCTGGGTTTGATCTATCTGGAACAAGGAGAAGGAGACAAAGCGTATTCCGCTTTTCAAAACAGCCTTGAACTCAGCCGGACAAACCAGCTCATGAAGGATGAATCCATCGCTTTGGGAAACCTGGGCTGGACTTGCCTGAATCTGGATAAACTGGACGAGGCTAAGGATTGGTTAAATCAAAAGCTGGATCTGTCTACCAGGATGAACGACAAGCTGGAGATAATCAAGGCATTGGGAAATCTGGGAAACGTGTTTTATGAAGAGCGCGATTATGCTTCAGCTCTATCATATTATGAGCGCAGTTTGGCTTTGAAAGAACTTTTGGGAAACCGCCAGGAGATCGAACGGAGCAGGAATGCTGTGGAAATCTGTAAACAGAAGCTGGAGGAACAAGCCTAGGAACCGCTTTTCTGCAACAGGTTTGAGCCCACTATCAGCACCAGCCCGATGATCGTAGCCATATGAATGCTCTCCTTCAAGATTCCGGAGATCAAGAACATGGATAGAAAGGGACTGAGGAATATCAGGTTCGATATCGCCGCAGTGTTCTTGGTAAGCTGTAATGCCTTGAGCCATAGTATGAAAGTGAGACCCATTTCAAAGATTCCTATCCATACTGCCAGCAATAATGCTGGACCCAAGATAAAATCTGCATGGAAGAGAGAAATTCTGCCAATGATCACATGAAGCATTATGAACAAGGTGCCCACATAGAAATTGTAGAAGAGCTTAACTGTATTTGTGCGAGTGTCTTTCAAGCTTACTATCCAATATAAAGCCCATATAATCGATGAACCAAGAGCTAAAGAAGTTCCAATCGGATCGCTGAAATCCAGAGATAGTATTCTTCCTTTGGTGGATATCAGCAATACGCCAGTGAAGCTGATCAGTAGTGCTACAAGATCTTTCCGTCTGAAACGTTCCCCACATAAGATCATTGAGAATAGGGGAAGAACCAATGCCCAAGTGTAGTTTAGAGATTGTGCTTCCTGAGCACGAAGACGCGAATATGCAGTGAAGAGAATCACATAGTATAGATAGGGATTCAAAAAACCCGCCGGGATCGATCGATAGATATTTCTACTGAAAGATCGAAAACAATCCTGTTGTACAACAGCATTGTATAGAGCCAGAAATGCAGTGGCGACTATTGAAGATAGCAGCAACAAACCTACAGGGCTCAAATGCACTAAGGCCAGCTTGAATGCCGTGGATACACTACTCCATGCCAGAATGGCAAATCCCGCGTAGATATAACTCTTTGTATGGTTTTTCATGGTACAAAAAAAAGGGGTGATAAGCACCCCTATCTAAGCCTGTGAAAAGCTATTCTCTCATGGACTGTAAGATCCTGGTAAAGGTTTGCTGCAAAGAAGTGTTCTCTGTTTTAGCAGCACCGAGAATGATGAATTGGACCGCATCCTCACTGGTGTTGTCCCATTGATACCATGCTTGTGCATAGCTTACCATGTCTTCATACTGTTCAAGATCATTGAGTATCATGCAGAGCTGAGCGTAGTCGTTTTGATTGGATCTGAGATTGATAAGCTGTTTCAGATATCTCACTGTGAGTTCTTTATTGTCTGTACGGAAAGCGATATCTTTGGCATTCTGAATGATATCCTCATCACCGGGTTTTAGATCTAACGCGGCTTGAATACTCTCGAGTGCTTTCGTGTAGTTTTCCATCTCATAATAAGCGTAGGAGAGGTTCATGAGGTTGTCCGTATTTGCGGGAGCTTTCACTCTGGCTTTTTCAAAAAACTTTACAGCTTCACTATAGTTTTTCATATTGAAATAGAAAGCTCCAGTCTCCAGAAAGTAATCCAGATTATCAGGATCCTGTTCGATGAGGCTCAAGAGAATCTCTTCGGCTTTGGCATCATCCTTCAATTCCTTCTGATAAATATCTTTGAGGCGGATCATAGGTTCATATCGTTCAGGATTGAGTTCGTGAGCAAGTTCAAATATTTCCATGGCTTCCTGAGTGTTACCAGCTGTAACAGCAGCGTCACCGGCCCGGTATATCCTGGTCCAAGCCCCATCACGACGGCGGGTCATGTCTCTGATATCAAGCTTTTCTTCATTGCTGAGTTCTTCATAACCAGCATATATTGCCAGAGCTTTGTTGTAGTACTCATAAGCTTCTTCATTGTATTGTACTGCCTTGTCTGGGAAGTTCTCACCTTTATGCAGACTGATATCTGCCACACGGCGCAAGGATAGTGCATGATCAGGGTGTTCTGCCAAAACTTTACGATAAAATTCTTCAGCTTTCTCCACATTCTGCTGCGCGTAATATACACCTGCGGTTTTGGCATTCACATTTGCCTGGGGGCTCAGTTTCTGCCTGGCACCACTGCATGCGCCCAGACCTATTGCCAGAGCCAGCAAGACTATAATGAGTTTTCTCATAAGGAATCTCCTGTGCTATTCTTTTCTTTCAATAAAAAATGCAAGGCAGATTAAGTCAAGACCTTTTTCACAAACTATATCGAGGTTATTATTGATGAATTCATATCTTCAAGCACTGCAACAAGATAATCAGAACTCGGTATGGCCATGCATTTTTATCCTTGACGAATGCTACGGAGTCTCTAGATTGACACAAAAATAACCTTTAATCAACGCCAGTGAGCTTGAAAGGAGCAACAGATGAACCCTCAATTCTTAGGTCGCAACGTCTACGATTTGGACGATTACTCACGTGAAGAGATCATGTACATTCTAGAAGCTGCCAAGGGCATGAAAGAAATCAATACGCGTGAATACAAAAAAATCCCCACACTTCGCGGTAAAACTATCTGCACACTATTCGTGGAAAACAGCACTCGTACCCGCATGAGTTTCGAGCTTGCCGCAAATCGGCTTTCCGCCGATGTTGTCAGTTTTCAAGCTAGTGTTTCCGCACTACAAAAAGGTGAAAGCCTGCAAGACACGGTATACACTCTGAACGCAATGGGGATAGATCTCTATTGCATACGCCACAGTTCTCCGGGTAGTCCTCAATTAGTTCATAAATATTCCCAGAGGCCCGTCATAAACGGAGGAGATGGTCGACACGCCCATCCTACTCAAGCCTTGCTAGATATCTTCTCGATCTGGGAAAAGCTGGGGAATTTGAAGGGATTGAATATTACGATCGTGGGAGATATTCTTCATAGCCGTGTAGTTCGCTCCAATCTCATCGGAATGCGTAAACTGGGCGCAAAAGTGACAGTATGTGGCCCCAAGACCCTGATGCCCGGAAACATGGAAAATGTATATGATTGCATCGTGGAATACGATCTGGGGCGGGCACTTTACAAGGCGGACGTGGTTATGGGCCTCCGTATGCAATTGGAGCGCATGACCGAAGGTCTATTCCCCAGTTTGGAAGAATATAGCAAACACTATGTGTTGTCCAAAGATACTCTGAAATATGCAAAAGCAAATGCATTGATCATGCACCCCGGCCCAATGAATCGCGGCGTCGAGATTCTTCCTGAGATTGCTGATAGCAAACAAAGTGTGATTGTGGAACAGGTAGCAAACGGGGTAGCAGTACGCATGGCCCTCATGTTCCTGATCCTGGGCGGCAAAGCTTGAAGAACAAGGAGAAACAAAGATGAAAACTATAATAAAAAATGCTCGCGTTTACATGGACGGAAAGCTTCTGAAAAGAGAGCTATTGATAGATGGTAAAAAGATTGTCCTGATCGCTGAAAAGATTAAGGACAAAGCGGATAAAACGATCGATGCCGCCGGAGCAGCTGTTTTTCCCGGATTCATCGATTTACATGCTCATTTGAGGGACCCGGGCCAGACCTACAAAGAAGACATAGTAAGCGCTACGAAAAGCGCAGCCAAAGGCGGATTCACAGCTGTCTGCGCAATGCCAAACACAGAGCCGGTAACGGATAATATCGCATCTGTGGAATACATCCAACTGCGCGCCAAAGAACATGGAAGTGCCAAGGTGTATGTGATCGGAGCTCTCACCAAACAGAGTATGGGCGAGGAGATCAGTGAAATGGCAACCATGAAATCCGGAGGCATCGTAGGAGTAAGTGACGATGGTAAATGTGTGCAAAACGCTCGCTTGATGCTATCCTGTTTGCGTTATGCGGCCAATTTTGATATTCCGGTGATCGTTCATCCTGAGGACTATGCCCTGGCCGGCAAAGGACAGATTCACTCCGGTAGGATATCAACTAAGATCGGACTCTCCGGCATCACGGCATTGGCCGAAGAAGTGATGATTGCTCGCGATATTATGCTTGCAGAAAGCGCGGGAGCTCGCCTGCATATAGCCCATATCTCCACTGCCAGATCCCTGGAATTGGTGCGCAGCGCGAAAGAGCGGGGATTGCGAGTTACTTGTGAAGTAACTCCCCACCACCTGGTTCTAAACGAGGAGGCTTGTGAGACATTCGACACAAACACCAAAATGAAACCCCCGCTCAGAAGCGAAAGTGACCGTCTGGCATGCGTTGCTGCTCTGAAGAATGGGCTGATAGATTGTATTGCCACGGATCACGCGCCTCACGCGGATTTCGAAAAAGAACGAGAGTTTGATCATGCACCTTTTGGCATCATCGGCTTCGAAACCGCCTTTGCTGTCTTATATGAGAATCTTGTCCTCACAAAGCAGATCAGCCTTGCCAATCTGGTTGATGACCTCAGCAAAAATCCTGCTAAAGTATTGAATCTTCCCGGAGGAACACTGAAGGAAGGTGCACCTGCAGACCTTTGCATCATTGATCTGAAGGGCCATACTACTTTTGATAGAGATAGCATAGTGTCCAAAAGCAAAAACACACCATGGCTGGATAAAACACTAGCAACGAGAGTTAAATACACATTTATGAACGGAAAAATAAGCTATCAGGATGAATAAATGGACAATCCACTATATCGCCAACGAGCGATTCAGCTTCGTGAAGAATTAGTATCCGACTATTTTATACTCTGGATCTGGGATGAAGCTTTAGGCGCGACGGGTAAACCGGGACAGTTCTACGAGATAAGAGCACTGTCCAGCATGGCGAATCCTCAGACAGTTCACGCCATACCCAAACTTTTCAAACCGATTAGCATTTATGACAATCAAGGGGGGAGAATCGGATTCATGATCAAAAAAGTAGGTCCCGGCACCAAAGCTCTCTCCAGATTGAGAGCGGGGGATACGCTGGAACTAATCGGTCCCTGTGGTAATGGATTTCCCCTGGTTACCGGCAAACGCATTCTGCTGCTCAGTGGCGGGATAGGGTATCCACCACTATGGTATTTGCAAAAGGAACTTATCAATCACAATCAGATATACTGGATGCATGGTGGAGCGACAGGGGGGGATGTGTTTCCCTGTGATGAGATCTGGACGGAAGATGGCTCTATCGGTCGCAAAGGCAGAGTATGCGACAACCTAAGGCAGAACATCCTAGAATACAACATAGATACCATGTATAGCTGCGGACCTCAAGGTCTGCTCAAAAACGCTTCACAGATCAGTGCGGAGATGCAGATTTTGCACTATTGCTCACTTGAAGCCTACATGGCCTGTGGGATCGGTGTATGCCACGGATGTGCGGTTCCGATCGGCAGCAAAGAAGACTGGAACTACCGCAGGGTATGCAAAGAGGGTCCTGTATTCAATTCAGCGGAGGTAATGTGGGAACTGATATGAACAATCTTTGTACAGAACGTCCTGATGTCGGGAAATTACTGAAAACAAAGCTGGGCAAATTGGAAATGAATAGCCCGCTAGCCGTAGCCTCAGGAACCTTCGATTTGGAAAGCCTGGAATTCTTTGATCCCGCTTGTTTGGGCGCATTTGTAAGTAAGACTATTACCAAAGAGCCCAAAAAAGGAAATCCTCCTCCCAGGCTATATGAAACCGAAGCTGGGTTGATAAACTCCATCGGTCTGCAAAACCCCGGTTTGGAAGTCTTTATCAATGAAAAGCTACCCATGTATCGGGATAAGCTCAGTATGCCGCTAATCGTTAGCTTTTCTGGTTCCAGCATCTCAGAATTCTGTGCGATGATGGAAGCTCTTGAGAACTGTGCTGGAATAGCCGGTTATGAGATCAACGTATCCTGCCCCAATGTGGAAAATGAAGGTATAGCTTTTGGCACAGACCCCTTAGTACTATACAATCTGGTGCAAAATCTGGCAAAGATCAGCCAAAAAGAGCTATGTGTGAAGCTGAGCCCCAATGTAAGTGACATCGCTGAAATAGCCCGGGCGACCGAAGCCGCTGGGGCCACTTCTCTGGCTTTGATAAACAGCCTGTGGGGGATGGCGATAGACTATCGTTCCGGGCAATCGCGCATCAAGAAAGGAATCGGCGGATACACCGGGATAGGTATCAAACCTGTGGCATTAGCACTCACTTACAAAGTAGCTCAAGCTATAGATATTCCCATATTGGCGATGGGTGGTATATACGACTGGCAGGATGCCTTGGAATTCATTTGGGCCGGTGCTTCAGCCATAGCGCTGGGAACGGCGAACTTCATCAATCCCCTGGCCGCTCCGGAACTCATCATCGGCTTGGGTGAATACTTGCTCACCGAGCAAAAAGCCATACAGGACCTCGTGGGCAGGGTAAGGATCTAGGTAATCGCTGCGAATAATGCCTTGATGTCTTTCACCTTGTGAACTTTGGTGTTTGTCTTCAAACGGGCAAAACCGGAGACAAAGATATTTGTGTATCCCAGCTTGGCAGCTTCGGATATCCTGGCTTCCAGCTGAGATACAGGTCTCACTTCTCCGTTCAGGCCTACTTCTCCGATATAAACAGAATTCTGCGGCAGGGGGCTGTCTTTCAAGCTACTGATGATGGCAGCGATTATGGCCAGGTCCAGAGAAGGATCCGCAGAACGTATCCCCCCGGCAAGGTTTATAAAGACATCGTTACTGCGCAGATACAGAGCCAGGTTTTTTTCAAGTATTGCCAGCAGTATTGCCAGTTTCTTCTGCTCCAGACCTACGACCACTCTTTGCGGAGTACCATAGTTTGAGCCGGTGGCCAGAGACTGCACTTCCACTATGAAGCTACGGGTTCCTTCAATAATGCAACCTATTGAGGTCCCTATCTGCGCCAATTCGTTACTAAGAAATACCGAATTGGGACTGTCCACCTGCATCAGCCCCAGATTGGTCATCTGGAACAAGCCGATCTCATTTGTGGATCCAAAGCGGTTCTTTACTGCTCGTAAAATTTTATATTGATTACGTAGCTCACCTTCAAAATATAATACTGTATCAACCATGTGTTCCAATATCTTGGGCCCAGCCACATAACCTTCTTTTGTAACATGTCCCACCATAAATATTGGTATCCCAAGATGTTTGCCGCATTTCAAAAGTCTGTTGGTGCTTTCTCGCAATTGCGTTATGCTCCCGGGAATACTGTCTATACTACTCAAACTAATGGATTGGATACTGTCAACTATAGCCAGCGCAGGTTCTTCATCTTCGATGCTATCGATGATGTGCTCTGTATCGTTTGTGCAAAGCAGCAGGATATTCTCACTAGAAACTTGCAGTCGTTTACTACGCATATGGATTTGGGCAGCGCTCTCTTCCCCGGAACAATATAGCACTTTCTTCCCGCTTTTTCCCAGCCATTCCGCCAATTGTAGCATCAGTGTAGATTTCCCGATGCCAGGTTCTCCGCCTATCAGGATCAGCATTCCAGATACGATTCCGCCTCCCAAAACCAGATCTAATTCCGCATTGCCGGTGTTCATCCTGGCATCAGAAACACCGCTGATCTTCACGATTTTTTCAGGTTTGTTCCTATGAAGAATGTGAGTACCCTGTTTGTTTTTACCGATTAATCTACTGCTTTCCTTTAGAGTGCTCCAGCTACCGCAATTTGGACATTTCCCGCTCCATTTACCGGTTTCAAACCCACAATCTGTACATACAAATGATGATGGCATATTGGTTTCCTTTTCTCATAGTTTACAAAGTCCATCATCCCAAAACAGCTCTTTTGTGGCAAGTATTATTTATCCTTTTGTCATGCACAATGGCGCTGAATCTATACAGATTGTGGTTCATCAAACGTTATATCCTACGCTTAAAACTGATTGGAACATGGATATCAGCAAAATATATTATCCAATCCAAATTTACAGACAAGAAAAAACGCCTCTTGACCACAATGGTGAAAAAGGAACTACTTGACACTGAATAGGGCATCATTAAGTTTTGCTCAGATACAAGGATATGGGTGTCTTATTGTATGACATACAAGAAGATGAATGAACACATTTCTAGTGATTAACAATAAATCTTGTATCCTGGATTGGATGTTATTAAATACGATTATCAAAACACAAAAAAAAGTTTTGGCTTTTTTAATGATTGCTCTATAATATGATTTAGGGAGATAATAACAATGCCGAATATTATTGTATTTAGCACACCAACATGCTCATGGTGTAAAAAGTTAAAGAGCTATTTGAAATCAAATGGCTTCACTTATAAAGATATAGATGTATCCAGAGATAGCAAAGCTCTGGCGGACATGATACGTAAAACCGGTCAACAGGGAGTTCCGCAATCCTGGATCAACAATCAAGCTGTTATAGGTTTCGACAAGGCCAAGATAGATAAACTACTTGGGATCAAATAACAACAACATAAAATGGAGAAAAAAATGACAAATTATCCTGAAAAATTCCACGATCTGGTAACCCGCCTTCAAGTTGTACTCAGTGACATTGATTACACACAGAAGGCTTGCCTGCAAGCAGGACGCATGGAATGCATGCTTCTGAACCACCTCTTCAATACCAAAACCCCTGCCAATATGAATGAACTGGCAAAGGTTTTAAACGTTTCACACAGCAGGGTTACTCGTATTATGGACAATCTGGTAAACAAGAAATTAGTTACTCGCAGACCCAGTGAAGAAGACCGCCGCTGCTGGTTTGCTATCATTACTGAAAAGGGTATGAAGCTTGCTGAAAACAGCCAGAAGACCGTTCTTGACCAGCAAAAGAGTCTGCTTGACAAACTGTCCCAGAAAGATATCGCTGATGTTTATAAAGGCTTTAAGACTTACGTGGAGAAGTACGAGGAAGTACTGAAGGATTCTTACATCGAGGTTTAGTGATGGCTGGTAAGGTAATAACCAAATGGACCGGTGAGCTCGGTTTTGACTCGCTGGTCACAGGTCATCATGTCGTCATGGATGGAGACAGTGAGTTTGGCGGGAACGATACGGGACCTCGCCCCAAGCCTCTGCTGTTGGCTGCTTTAACTGGTTGTTCAGGAATGGATGTTGTGTCAATCTTGAAAAAAATGCAGGTTAAAGAATATGATTTCGAGATGGAAGCTGATGGAGAATCCACTGAGGAACATCCTGTAGTATATCATACTATAACCGTGACATACAAGTTTTCCGGAGAGAATCTACCTGTGGACAAGATCGTGAAAGCTGTAAGCCTGTCTACGGAGAAGTATTGTGGCGTAAATGCAATGTTGCAGCAATCCGCGAAAGTAATTACCCGGATTACGGTAAACGGTTCTGAGGTGAAATCATGAGATTCATCTTGATGATAGTGTTGGCTTCGATGCTATTATTGACAGCATGCAGTCCTGCCGCAAAAGACAAAGCTTCTGTGATCGAACAGGAAGCCGGCGACTCACAAGCCAATTCTGAATACCTACCCGGAACCTGGATCGAAGACTGGGATCTTGCGCTTGCATCAGCAAAAGCACAGAACCGTCCGGTACTGGTCAATTTCACCGGTTCAGACTGGTGCATATGGTGCAAACGGCTTAGTTCTGAAGTGTTTACTCAACAAGCCTTTAAAAATTACGCTGAAGATACTCTGGTACTATTGAAATTGGATTTCCCCCAGCAGATTCCCCAAAGTGACGCTCTGAAGCAACAAAATGAGAGCTTGATGCGTCAATTTGGAGTACGCGGTTTTCCTACTATCCTACTGGTTGATCAGGAAGGAAAAGAAATCGCAAGAACCGGATATCAGCCCAACGGAGCTGAAGCGTATATTGAACACCTGAAAGAACTGCAATCAAACTGAAATAGAACATGATATAGAAAGCCATCGTTTCGTACGGTGGCTTTTTTGTTTGCCCGCTATGTTTGTCTATGGCCGGTCTGCAAGGATTTCAATAAGCTCACTTGCAAGGATTTGACTCCAGACCAAGTGTTTTTATTGCGACTTTTAGCGAATAGCTGCCGGCTTTACTTGATACCATAGGTTAAAACCCCCTACGAGGGGCATGATACAGAATATGTGCTTCCCAAAACCCACTTTATCATGTCTGAAAAGAGGCTTTGTGTGTAGCTGCAAGGTATGTCGGCGTAAAATGTATTTGACAACATAAAGCTTATCAGGACATTGCACAGATGTACACAGAACAAAGAAGAGAGAATGATAAATGAGCCTAATTCAATGCATTGATCTTGGGATCGAGTTTGCCGGCACATATGTCCTGAAAGGGATCAATTGCAGCATCGAACACAATAGCAGAATCGGTTTGATTGGCCCTAACGGCTCCGGCAAAAGCACATTGATAAAGCTGATACTGGGTGAATTGCGTCCTTCTGACGGTCAGGTGATAAAAGCCCGTAATTGCCGGATAGCATATTTGGCGCAAAACGCGATTTTGAATCCTGATACCAGTCTGAAGGAATACATTAGCTCTGCTCGCAGTGATATCCGCGACCTGCATTTTCGAATGACAGATTTGTCCGAACGGCTCAGTATCAAAGAAGATTCAGAGATTCATGCCGAATTGGACGCGGTGGTAGAAAAGATGCATCAGTGTGGTGCCTTTGAGCATGAAAACGAGATTAAATATGTCCTAAGTTCCCTTGGTTTTACAGATCTGGATACAGATAAGCTGATCAGAGATTTCAGTGGTGGTGAGCAGACTCGCATCTGCTTGGCATATTTGCTTTTGGCAGAGTTTGATCTCTTGATTATGGACGAGCCTACAAATCATCTGGATATAGCTATGACTCGCTGGTTGGAGCGCTATCTTATTACGCATGAATGCCCTTACATGGTGGTATCTCACGATAGAGTGTTCCTCGATAATGTCTGCCGCAGCATTTATAGCTTGGAAAGTGCCAGTCTTAGCATTACCAAGGGGAATTACAGCAGTTGGTATGAAGCAGGACAGATAGAGCGTAAAAGCCGCGAACGTCAGTTTGAGAGACAGCAAAAATTCATCGCGGAAACTCAGGATTTTATCCGCCGAAACATGGGCAGTCAGAAAACATCTCAGGCAAAGAGCAGATTGAAGATGTTGGAAAAGCTGGATGTAGTGAAAGCACCTCAAAGATCCAGACAGTCACATCTGCACTTGGCTTCAGCTGATCGCAGTGGAAACGATGTGTTTTCCTTGAAAGATGCCATCATCGGCATTAATCCTGATCTGGTGCTGGCCCGTAAGGTAAACATTGAGGCTCACTGGCAGGATCGCATCGCTTTGATCGGACCCAATGGCTGCGGCAAATCCACTCTCTTAAAGATACTTTTGGGTAGACACGAAGTGCTCGAGGGAAAACTGAAGATCGGAGCCAGTTTGAAAACAGCATATTATGATCAACATCAGAACGCTCTGAATCCGGATAAAACAGTGATGGAAACCTTGTGGAGCATAGTGCCTGAAGCACCCAGGGGTTATGTGCTCAGTTGGCTGGCCCGATTCTCATTTCTGGCAGATGATGTGGACAAATATGTAAGTGTGCTGTCCGGTGGCGAGAAATCCAGGCTTTATCTGAGTGTTTTGATCCATCAAAAGCCAAACCTGCTGATTCTGGACGAACCTACAAACCATCTGGATATACCGATGAGGGATGCCCTATTGGAGGCCTTGAGTGAGTTTAACGGCACCATAATATTTGTATCCCACGACCGCCATTTCATCAGCTCTTTGGCAAATAAATTCTGGGTTTTCCGCAAGTTTGTGGAATCCGGCAAGATTTACAATTCCATCCAAGATGCAGAGGGGCCAGCAGATGCAGCTATCGAATCCGCCTTTAGCGAACCTGAACTTAGCAAAGATGTTCCCAGCCCCAGAGAACGCAAGAAAAAGATAAATCCCTGGCATCTTGAGCAATTGCAAAAAACGATCGAGGCCAAACAACACAGTCAAAAAGAAATATGGCTGCGCAGAGAACACATCCATGGATTGCTGGCGGATTCTGCTACTTATAACGACGCCCGAAAAGTGAAAGAACTGACCGACGAAGACAAAGAATTGGAATTAAGTGAAGAAATCATGAAAAAAGAGATATCCGCGCTTGAAGATAAGTATCTGGAGCTTGCTTATGAAGACTAAGAGAATTGGTTTCACTACCTCATTACCGGTAGAGGTTCTATACGCGGCAGGACACGTTCCGGTGGATTTGAACAATATCTTTCTTAGCCAGGACTCCGCAAAACACATTCATGATGCAGAATTGAGGGGATTCCCCCGCAGTCTGTGTTCCTGGATCAAAGGAAATTTCTCGGCCGCTCTTAGTTCTGATCTGGATGAAGTAGTTGGCATTGTACAGGGTGATTGTTCAAATTCCAATTCTTTACTGGAGATGATAGCAGAAGAATCTATGCCAATCTGGCGCTTCTCATATCCTCCAGAGCGTGAGTACAAAGCTATGGACAGGGAAATATCCCGTATGGAACAGCATTATGGAGTAAGCCGCAAACAAAGCATGGAAGCAAAGTCCTGGTTGGATTCCATCCGGCTCAAACTCAATCGATTGGATCGCTTGAGCTATGTGGATCGCAAGGTATGCGGTAGAGACAACCATCTCTGGCTGGTGAATTCATCAGATTTTAAAGGGGATCCCCGGATCTTTGAAGCAGAATTGGATGAATTCTTGTACAATGCCGAACACAGCGATCCCTTACCCACACGTATCCGCATCGGTTATGTAGGTGTGCCGCCCATCTTTCGCAATCTCTACGACAGCATTTCCGAACTGGGGGGAGACGTGATCTTCAACGAAGTACAGCGCCAATTTTCCATGCCTTATCTCTGCAAAGACATTGTGGAGCAATACTTGGTATATACATATCCTTACAGTGTCTTGGACAGGCTGAAGGACATCCGGGAACAAATCGCTGAGCGTAAGTTGGATGCAATCATCGGTTACACCCAAGCTTTCTGTCATCTACAAATAGATAATCTGCTGTTGAAGAAACACATCGAACTGCCCTTCCTGAATCTGGAGGGGGAATTGCCGGAAGCCCTCGATCCCCGCACTATCTTACGTCTGGAGAGTTTTTTCGAGGTTCATTCATGAAAATAGCCTTAGGAATGAGTGGCGGCATAGACAGCAGTATGTGTGCCTTGATGCTGAAGGAGCAAGGTCATGAAGTCATTGGGGTCACAATGGCAAAGTGGAGCCCGAACAGCGGGATTGTGCAAGCAGATAAACGAGGTTGTTTTGGCCCCTCCGAGCCCCGAGCACTGGATGCTGCCCGTAGAGCTGCACAAAAGCTGGGAATAGAGCATCACATCATTGATCTGGAAAGTGAATTCAAGGAATGTGTATTGCAATACTATGTGGATAGTTACATTCATGGGCAAACCCCAAATCCCTGTGTGGTGTGCAACCGAAAGATCAAGTTTGGCGAGTTGATCCGCAAGACTCGCGAGCTTGGCATAGAATTTGACCGCTTTGCCACAGGTCATTATGCGCGTATAAGCTTCAATGAGCAATCCGGTAGATATCAACTGTTCTCAGCGCTGGACAAGCGAAAAGATCAATCCTATTTTCTCAGTATGCTATCCCAGGAGCAGCTTGCTATCACGATGTTTCCTCTGGGAAATTTACGAAAGGATGAGATAAAAGCTTTTGCTACAGCTCGTGGTTTTGAATATCTGATCAAAAAGAAGGAAAGTCAGGATTTTCTGGAGAGTTTTGACAATAGCCCGCTATTCAAAGATGGTGGTTTCAGCCCCGGAGTATTTGTTGATAAACAGGGCAAAGTACTCGGTCGTCACCGAGCTTTGATTCATTATACGGTTGGACAGCGCAAGGGCTTGGGTTTGGCTGGTTTTGCTCACCCGCAATACGTGATAGCCATGGATTACGAAAACAACCGGATCATTGTCGGAGAAGAGGAAGATACTTACAGCGATACTCTATACGCAAGAGATTTGAAATGGCTGTCCATAAATGAGCCAAAAACTACATTAGTCTGCGAAGCCAAAATCCGCCTGGCCCACAAGGCTCAAGAATGCCGGGTTGAAAGAATATCGGATAACAGATACTTGGTGAAATTCAAAGAGCCAGTAAGTGCTATCACACCCGGTCAGGTTGTTGCATTTTATGATGGTGATCTGGTATTGGGTGCCGGCTTTATCTGCGATACCACTGCCTGAAATCATCTGGCATTCCCATCAATGGCTGTTTACTCCCATTCTATGGTCGCAGGTGGCTTTGAACTGATGTCGTAAACTACGCGTGAGATCCCTTTTACTTCGTTGCAAATTCGATTGGAAACATGCATCAGAAAGGCGAAAGGAAAGTTTGTTACCTCAGCCGTCATGCCATCGACGCTGTTTACGGCGCGCAGCGCGCAGACTTGCTCGTAGGTACGTTCATCACCCATAACGCCCACACTATGAATGGGGAGCAATACCGCGAATGCCTGCCATGTTTCATTGTATAGCTTCCATTGGTGCAGCTCATCGATAAAGATTTCGTCTGCCAATTGCAGCAATTTCACCTTATCTGCCGTGATATCACCCAATATGCGAACTGCCAGTCCCGGACCCGGGAAAGGATGTCTTTGCACCAGCTCTTCCGGCAGATCAAGCTCTTTGCCTGCTGCCCGTACCTCGTCTTTAAAAAGTTCCCGCAACGGCTCCACCAGCTTCAGATTCATCTTTTCGGGCAAGCCTCCCACGTTATGATGACTTTTAATCGTAACCGAAGGACCGGCAAATGAAACACTCTCGATCACATCCGGATACAAAGTACCCTGAGCCAACCATTTGGCTTCCGGATGTTTAGCAGCTTCCGCTTCAAACACTTCGATGAATGATGCGCCGATTATCTTACGCTTTTGTTCGGGGTCTGTGATGCCTTGCAACCTGCCCAGAAACAGCTCCGAAGCGTCCACAAAATCGATCTTAAGCGAAGGGTAGGCTCGAAACATATCTTTCACTTTACGGGCTTCCTGATAACGCATCAGCCCCGTATCCACAAAGATCGGAATCAATCTTTCGCCGATTGCCCGATGCAATAATGCTGCTGCCACGGATGAATCCACACCACCGCTGAGACCCAGGATCACCTTATCGTTCTTTACCATAGACCGGATCTTGCTGATGGCATCGTTTACAAAAGAACCTGCGTTCCAAGAGACTTTCAGACCGGATATCTCAAACAGGAAATTGTGCAGAATCTGTTTTCCACACAAGCTGTGATGAACTTCGGGATGAAACTGCAAGGCATAAATTGACAAAGTCTTATGTCTAAAAGCTGCATGATCGGAATTGGCTGTGGCAGCGATCACCTGAAAACAATCCGGAATACTGTCAATCTTGTCCGCATGACTCATCCACACCTGGCTGTCGTTTTCCACCCTACGAAACAGAATATCTTCGGACACAATGCGGATCTGCGCTTTGCCATATTCACGTTTGGCTGCTGCAGCTACTTTGGCTCCAAAGTGCTCTCCAACCAGTTGCATCCCATAACATATGCCCAGGATGGGGATGCCCAGATTCCAGATACCGGGATCCGGTTTTGGGGCTTTTTCATTGGTAATGGAATAGGGGCTGCCAGAGAGAATCAGAGCCTTTGGTTTCAGCTCTTCCATTTTTGTCAGCGGAGTATTGAATGGATGAATCTCTGAATACACACCGGCTTCTCGTATTTTCCGCGCGATCAGCTGAGTGTATTGAGATCCAAAGTCCAGAATAAGAACCATATTCTGCATCTTTGTCTACCTTACAAAGGGATTATTATGTTTTTCCAGACCGATGGAGCTGCGGGGTCCGTGTCCCGGAAATATCAGCGTATCGTCCGGCAATACAAATAGTTTATGCTTGATGGAATGTATGATCTGCTCATGGCTTCCGCCCGGAAAATCTGTGCGTCCGATGCTCTGCTCAAAGAGAGTGTCTCCGGAGATCAGATATTTTTCTGCCAACAGGCAGATACATCCGGGTGTATGCCCTGGGGTATGAATCACACTGATCTGTGCTTTACCCATCTTCACAATATCACCGTCTTGTAACAATATATCCGCAGGAGCCGGTTCCAGAGGAGTACCCATATATTCACTCATGTTCTTTTTGTTGTCTACCAGCATCGCTGCGTCCGCTTCATGGATAGCTACCGGGCAGTGCAAATTGTTCTTGAAATAGGGGATGCCACCGATGTGATCTCCATGGCCGTGCGTTATCACTATGGTATGAACACAAAGTTTCTGGTTCTGAATGTCTGCCAGCAATACCGGAGATGGGGCAGAGGGATCTACCAGAATGGCATCTTTGGATACATCATCCCACAAAAGCCAGGTATTGGTCTGGTATGTAGGCAACAATTCATAAGCTTCGATTTTTAGCATTTTTCATCCTTTTATCTAGTCAAATGATAATCGGTGTTTCTTTATAGTTTCGAGATCCGCTTTAAAACAGTTATGTTCGGCACTATCACCATCAGTAGTGATGACTGTCTTTCCTTCGGCAGGAGCTTTGGGATGGTAGTACCAAAAAATGTCCAAAGCCAATTTATGCACGTCAGGATCATCACATTTGCCACTCAATATTCCCAGTGGCCCCGCGATGTCAAGAGCTTTAAAATAAGTGTCCGCGTGCAAATCTTCCATTTTGCGATTTTCGCTTTCATCCCTGCCAATGATCAATTTGCAACCGGGGCTGAGCCGAAAATGGCGCCCATACTTCAATAGTTCCATATTTAGCAAATCTGTCTGCTTGTGTTCCATCAGATCTTTCAGGCGCAGTGAATAGTTACGATCCGTCAAGAGACAGCCTCCAGCCGGAGCGGGAAAATTCTTAATCCCAAGCTCTTGTGCTAAAGCCAGTTGGCGGTATCTTCCCCGTCCCGATATGTCCAGCATATCAGCTCTATCCACCCAATTTTCTATGATTGGTTTTGTGTCTCGAAGCAATTTCTGGGATAGCGGGCGTACCAAAAGATCTCGATAACCGCTGAGTTTGCCCACGCGATTCATGGCGTCTTTACGTTGGCTCATGGGACGTTGTCCCACCACTTCTCCGGAGACCAAATAATGCGCGCCCAGCTCTTCAAGCATATCTCCGGCCATCTTAAACATCAAGGCATGGCAGTCTATACAGGGATTCATATGCTTCCCAAATACAATTTGAGGATCCTGCATCATTTCCATGTGTTCTTTGCTGATGTCGCGAACGATTAGGTCAATATTGTTTGCGGCGGCAGATTCCAGAGCGCGTTCGATGGGCATGTAGGGTGTGAGGAAGTAAACCGGATACACAATGTAGCCGGATTTTTGCATCCATTTTATAACCAGAAGGCTATCCAATCCCCCGGAGAAAAGGGCGATAGCCGCGTATTGGGATTTGTAATTCGTCATCATCTGTACTAAGCATTTTGCTGGTAAGTATCTGTCAAGACATTTGCTGCCCGGCATTCGCCTTTCCTTATCCCGGCTTCTATTGATTTGGACTCTACCCGGCCTTTGCGGAATGTTTGGCTATATTCTGTGATCGCGTTCAGGGCTATCTGAACATGCTTATTTTTATACAGAGGCTGCTGTTTGGGGGATATTTGGGGAATGATTGTTGGTTTGAGTGGTTTGGGTGGTTTAATGAGGGTGTTTCTAATCACTGTTTCAGCTCTATTGACAGCGTTAATCATGTGTTCATCAAGCCTTAATCAAGCGTTAATTATTAACGCTTGATTAAGGCTTGATAAAGAGATGATGTACGCCGTGAATACAGGGATAAATTGTGATGAAAATAGCAATATCAGATACATAATCTCTTGTACAACACATAACTACAAAACGCAACAACAATCCAACTAAATCTACCAACTACATCTTTGTATAGAACTAGTAATACATTTGTTGCTTGGGGGAACTCTCGATGGTTTTATCTCATGTCCGCCCACGCCATACATCAGGCGGATTAGTTCGCTTGATACAGTATAACGGAATTTCCCCCTAGATCAAGCTAAGAGGAAATAATCTTCCAATCAGTAAATACTATGCCGGCAGATTTTCACCGTATCACTGTGATCTTTTTTGTGCTAAAACCATGTTTGCTTTTTAAGCGAAACAGATATACACCTGTGGCCAGTGACTCGCTGTCAAAGATGAATCTCTGAGTACCGGGATTCACCGGACGTGACTGCAGCAGCTGTCCTCGAATATTGTATAGCTCCAATTCGCCATCATTTTTTTGGGCCAAGTGCGTGTCGAGGCTGATGGGAGAACCTTTGAAAACAGGATTTGGCATCGGGTTCATGAGAGCATAATCCTCACTTATCTGTGGGCATAATGGATCATCCACAGCAATGCCTTGAGTATTTAACAGTGCCACAAAAACGTCAAAACCACCGCTGGAATCAAGCGAGACATCGCCAAACCATGCAGTACCGGAGATACTTCCGTGTACGTAAAGATCCGAACTGCTATTGAGAGCTATTCCTCCGGCGAAATCATTGGTGCTACTCCCTACAGATGTAGCCCATACCCAGTTTCCATTGGCATCACTTTTAGCTATAAAGATATCCCAGATACCTGCTGAGGTGATCTGAGTGTCCCCAAAGCCGATTGTATTCTGGAAACTACCACACACAAACACCTCTCCATTCTCATCAATAGCAACGGAATTGCCTGTGTCTGTACCCCCTGCTCCTGCACTATTTGCCCACCGCCATACACCACCGGAGTCGATAGCTGCGATATAAATGTCTTTCGCTCCGCCGCCCTCGACGGTAAAATCACCAAAATGTCCATCACTATAGAATTCTCCTGTGATACAACAGATATTGTTCGAATTCACTGCAATATCCCACACATCATCGTAATAGCTGAATCCGCCACATGCTTCCGCCCATAGTCAAATGCCGTCACTATCCAGTTTAGCTACAAAAACGTCGTTGGCCCCGTAACTCTCCAAAGAGAATTCACCGAATGCTGCTAAATTCCTGAAATGACCGCTGAGATAAATGTTTCCGTCGTTGTCTATTGAGAGCGCTTTGCCTTCATCAACGTTTGTGCCTCCGGTATGATTTACCCACTGCCAATTTCCATCTGCGCTCATCTTTGCGACAAAGATGTCCTTGTATCCATATGGACTTACCTCAAAGTCACCGAAAACAGCAGTATCATATATGTAACCGGTCAGGTAACATCCCCCATCGGGATTCATGGCAATATCATAGCCATGATCTTCTCCGCTACTGCCGGCGCTGCGTACCCAAAGCCAGTTGCCGTCACTATCCAGCTTTGCCACAAATATGTCATAATCCCCTGCACTAACCAAAGAATGGGTGCCAAAAGATGCAGTTGATTCAAAAATGCCTGTCAGATACACATTGCCGGCATTGTCTACTGCGATGCTCCAAGCATCATCGGAACCGGTGCCTCCTGCTTTCTGAGCCCACAACCACTCACCATCAGGGTTCATCTTTGCAATATAGGCATCTGTATCTCCATTGCTACTCAATAAGCCGGGTCCAAATGTAGTGTCACCCAAAAAATGTCCGCAAACATATATGTTATCATCTTCATCACAGGCAATGCCCCGTGCGCGTTGGGTGTTTTCTCCTGTGGCATTAGTAATCCATGCCCATTGAGGGCCTATTTGTGCGTAGAGCGGCATAGTACTCAGCATAGTTGCCAGCAGTATCCCAAAATTCAAAAAGCTCTTCAAACGTTTCATAATTCCTCCTAGATTTTGTGAGTTAATATGATCAATTGACAGATGATGTCAAGCACAAAATATCCTTGTAAGGTTATGAGATATATGAAATTTAGGGATGTGTGAAAATACAATAATAACAAAAAGAATTAATCTGATATCATTAGCACAAAAAGACTTTTCAATCTGAAGGCGAGATAAATTGCCTGTCCATGGTCGCTGCTCTTCTAATGTCCTTATATCGGGGTTTGCCGGGAAATTCATGATTCCCTACTAAAGCCAAAGATACATTATAAATTACTCACGAACACTCATAGCACCCGGTTTATGAAGCATGTTGGGGTTGTGGATATATTGCAACACTACTTTAGGATTGATGGCATTACTTGCTTTTTTATTGTTTACACAAAATCAAGAAAAAATATGTTGCATAAAAGCATTGACAAAAAACGAAACAAGATTAACAATGTATTCATGAAGAGTATAGATGATAAACAACTAAATGATCAGGATATATACCAGCTACGGCAATTGCGGGAAAGCATTGTGGAGATGCCGCATGATGAGGCTGAAGCGGCTATCGTAAAGATAAAGGAATATCTGAAAGAATACGATTTTTCCTCTGCCCTTGAGCTCAAATACTCTCTGATGATGAAGCTGGGTGAAATACATGGTCGCAACTCAGAAGTAGAAGATTCTGCCGAGTATTTTAAAACGATTCTCAATTCCCCGGACGCGCAGGCTTTTACTATATTGATCCGGAAAGCTTCTGCCAACCTGGCAATCACCTATGCTTTGCAGGATCTGTATCGAGAGGCACTTGATATATGGTACACATTGCTCAAAGATGAAAAGGATGTAGATCTGAAACTGAACCTATTGAGCAATATCTGTGTGGCTCATGGTATCATTGGTGAGTATCACGATTCGATCCACAATGCCTATCAAGCCCTGGAACTGGCAGACAAACATGGTCTTCCGGAACGCCGGATGGATCCTCTGCAAAACCTTGGCGCGGCATACGAAAAGATGGGCGAACCCCAAAAAGCCATGAAGTACTGGCTGGAAACATTGGACCTGAGCCGAAAGTATAAAAGTGTGAGGCGAGAGTTTGAGTCTTTGGGAAACATCTCTCTGGCCTATGTACAATTAAAAGAGTATAAAAAAGCGCTATCCTATGCGTTTGATGCTCTGAAATTGCGCAAAAAGCATCTTCCCGAAGAAAGCCTGGGCATCAGTTACAACAATATCGGCTTTGTCTACGAAAACGCCGGAGATATGGAGAATGCACTTAAATACTACAAAATGGGTGAGCAATGGTACCAGAAGCTTCGCCGTAATTCAGCCCTGGCACATTGCTATCTCAATCAGGCATCCCTCTATCTAAAAATGGGAGACTTGTCCAAAAGCTTAATAAAGCTGAACGAGGCATCAGAGATCGAAAATGCCCTGATTGTGATGCAAAACAACTCTCAGATCACAGCTATGTATGCCAAAGTCTACGCGGCTCTGGGAGACTATCAGAAAGCATTTGAGTATTCGGAAAAGAACAATAGAATACTGGAAGACAACCTGAACAATCTGCGTAAAACCACGATCAGCATCAAAGAAGCTGATTACTACCGGGGCAAGATTGAAGATCAGGCGCGTCAGTATAAAGAGCAAAATACAGAGCTAAAAGCCAAAAACCGCATCATCAGTGCCTCCACAAAAGAGTTAAAAGAGATCAATAAGAGTCTGGCAGAAAATGTGGAAGTGATGAACTGGCTGATATCTGTGATCAGTCACGATGTTCGGGCTCCACTCAGCAATTTTGGCAGAATGCTCACTATGATGATCAGCGGCGAGTTTCCCCGGGAAGAACATGACGAAGTGCTTACCAGCATGAAACACAGCAGTGACAGTATCGTGAAACTGATCAACGAAATGCTGGATGGGATACGCTTGCAACGACAGAATATGAGCTTTCATACTACTATCGAGCTACAAAACATCGTACCCATTCTCTACTCGGTGATGGAGATCTACCAGCCCATGGCCATGCAAAAGAAAATAAGACTCAGCTTTAATGCCCAGACCAAAGAGATCAATGCCAGAGTAGATGCGGATCTTTTGAAGATTTTGGTGCGAAATCTACTGAACAATGCAATGAAATTCACTGCCGAAAATGGTGCCGTAACCATCAAAGCCAGAGTATTGCAAAACAAGGTGGAGATTGTAGTGGAAGACAATGGGATCGGTATGCATGAATCAGCCTTGAGCGATTTACGCAAGGGGCAGGGAATTGCTCGCAGCAAGAGCGACGGCAGCCTGGGTTTGGGATTGGTATTGTGCCGGGATTCGCTGAAACGTATGAAAGGTAGCATCAAGATAGATAGCGAACCGGATAAAGGTACCAGAGTCAGAATCCTTTTACCGGCTAAATAAGGGCTGCAACATCCCACGATGAGAACAGGAAAAACAGTAGATATTCATTGTCGCTGTGGCTTTTTGCTATTTCGCTATTTTAAAGCCGGTAAGGGTAGATTGATAAAGCTGATCATATCCAGACTCAGTGAAGATAATGTAGGACTGCAAAACGTGCAGACATTCAGCCGTCCTCTGTGCCCCAACTGCGCCAGTGAATTGGGTATAGTGAGGATAATTCACGGTGAACCCGCATTGAAGCTGAATCAAGGAAGCATACAATCCATCCGGATTTGACTATTCGTTATCTATATATACACTCTTTTTCTTGACATCTGCGGGCATCCATAAACTTTATATCCGGAATCGGCATTTTGTGGATTTCGAATGTCTAATATTATCTCAAACAAGGAGTTTGACACATGAGGCAATTCCGTATTGAGGAGCACCCGATTCTGGATGTTCCTTTGTTGGACCTTGTAAGCTTCTATTTTAACAATGAGAAACTAAAGGCCCGTAAAGGGGAGATGATATCCTCTGCATTAATCGCAAACGGCATCAATGTATTTGGCCATCACCACAAGGATGGAAGCGCGCAAGGCATATTTTGCGCCAACGGACAATGCGCAAAGTGTACGGTTATCGCAAATGGGATCGCAGTAAAATCGTGCATGACTCCGGTGTGCGAAAACATGATTGTTCAAAGTGCCGAAGGTCTGGCAAAGCTTGCCGAAGATGTGGAAGCACAAGAGTTTCATCCCATCGAAGAAGTATCTTGCGATGTTTTGATAATCGGGGGAGGACCGGCGGGGTTGTCGGCAGCCACCGAGCTAGGCAAACACAATGTGGATACCCTTTTGATCGACGATAAAAATGCCCTGGGCGGAAAGCTGGTATTGCAGACCCACAAATTCTTCGGTTCAGAAGAAGATAGCCGTGCGGGTACCAGAGGCCATCATATCGGAAAGATATTGGCAGAAGAACTGGCTCAATATTCCAGTGTAAGGACATGGGTAAACAGCACCGCGCTCTTTGTTTTCAGCGATAAAAAAGTAGGTGTTCTCAAAGAAGGAGTATACAAGCTGGTGTCTCCGCAAAGAATTCTAAACGCTGCGGGCGCGCGAGAAAAGTTTTTGCGTTTTCCGGGCAATAAGCTTGCCCGTATATATGGTGCTGGGGCCTTTCAAACCCTGGTAAACCGAGATCTTGTCCGCCCCACACAACGACTCTTCATCATAGGTGGTGGAAATGTGGGACTTATCGCCGGATATCACGCGCTACAAGCCGGAATCGAAGTGGTTGGTCTGGCTGAAGCAATGCCCGCTTGTGGAGGATATAAGGTTCATGCCGACAAATTACGCCGTTTTGGAGTTCCCATATATACCTCTCACTCAATCCTTTGTGCTAATGGAGATGAAACCGTAGAAAGCATCACAATCACGCAAGTGGACGAACATTTCAAGGCTATTAAGGGTAGTGAAAAGACCTTTGCCTGCGATACCATCTTGATTGCAGTCGGTTTGGATTCACTCTCCGAATTTACCCAAGAAGCCGAGATGGCGGGTATTCCGGTTGATTCTGCCGGAGACGCATTGGAAATAGCCGAAGCCAGCTCTGCCATGTTCAATGGTAAGATCGCCGGATTGAAAATCGCCAAAGCTGTGAAAGGAAACACAGTGGAAGATATTCCGGACGCATGGTACTCTAAGGCTGAGGTATTGAAAGCACATCCCGGCGCGATCAAAGAATACCAACAGCTTGGTTCCGAAAGCGGAGTGATGCCCGTGATCCATTGCTTGCAAGAGATTCCCTGTAATCCATGCACCACAGTGTGCCCTACAAATTCCATCCAAACCGAGGATGGAAGCTTGCTGTCTCTTCCTCGTTACACAGGATCCTGCATCGGATGCGGCAAATGCTTGCTTATCTGCCCGGGATTGGCTATCACTCTGGTGGATTATAGAAAGGACGCTAAAAACCCGATAGTTACGATAGCTTATGAGATTTCAAATATTGAAGTAAAAGAAGGCGACACGCGCGTGCTTTGCGATATAGATGCCGAAGAGCTGGGAGAGTATACCGTGGAATCCGTCACCGAATACAAGAAGCAACATACTTCCCTGGTGCGCTTTAAGGTGCCATCAGCCATAGCACGAAGGGTAGCGGGTTTCAGAGTACAGGATATGGCTGTTTCGGCAGCACTTCCTGAAGCTATTGTTCCTCAGATACTGAATGATGATGCAATGGTCTGCTTGTGTGAGCGTGTTACTGTGGGTGAAGTAAGATCTCTCATCAGAAAGGGGATCAACGACTTAAATCAGATTAAGGCAATCACCAGAGCAGGAATGGGGCCTTGTGGTGCTAAAACCTGCGAAGTACTGATAAAATCTCTATTGCGAGAAGAGGGCGTACCGGTCTCAGATGTGGTTCCCAATACAAAACGACCCATATTTGTGGAAGTACCCCTGGGCACTTTTCCCGGTGGAGGCGACAAATGATATATGACGTAATAGTAATCGGAGCGGGATCAATCGGGATCCCCACAGCTTTGAACCTGGCAGAAAAAAAGCAGAAAGTACTGGTTATCGATGGCGAACACGGGCCCGGTCAGCAAAACAACAAAAAGGCGATCGGTGGTATTCGCGCCACACACTCGGACTTTGGAAAAATATCTGTGTGCCTGCGCTCAATCGAGATTCTGCGGGATTGGAAAGAAACGCGGGGAGATGATATCGGTTGGATGAGTAATGGTTACTCATATCCCGCCTATAGAGAGCAAGATGCCAAAGCTCTAAAGGATCTTTTGCAGGTTCAATATAGTTATGGCTTGAATATCAAATGGCTGAGTGCCGCGGAATATAATGAACTGGTTCCCGGTATTTTGATGGATGGCTTGCTGGGTAGCACATACTCCCCGGAAGACGGTAGTTGCTCACCACTTCAAACTACAAATGCGTATTTCTTCCAAGCCAAACAGGCCGGAGTTCAATTCCAATTTGGGGAGCTGGTAAATTCCTTGAAATGCGAAGGCGGCAAAGTACTCGAAGTAATCACAAATAAAGGAAGATATAAAGCAGGACAGGTGATAAACGCTGCCGGTAATCATGCTCGCATGATCGGAGCTCTGGCCGGCGATGATCTGAAAGTGTTTCCGGACAACCATGAAGCCGGAATCACCGAACCTGTTAAACGATTCATTGGCCCTATGGTGATCGATATGCGCAAAGCTCCCGGCAGCGCGAATTTCTATTTCTATCAAAACAATGAGGGACAGGTGGTGTTTTGCATTACTCCCGATCCCCCCATTTTGGGAATAGATAACCGTTCAACTTCACGTTTTTTGCCGATGTGCAGCAAGCGAATGATCGAGATCTATCCTCGTTTACGTAATCTGAAAGTTCGCCGTACCTGGCGTGGGCAGTATCCCATGACTCCTGATGGATTCCCGATTGTGGGCAGTAGCGAGCACCAGCAAAACATGATTCACGCCGTGGGGATGTGCGGTCAGGGATTCATGCTGGGACCGGGCATGGGAGAGCTGGTATCAAGAATGTGTCTGGATGAACTGAGCAAGGACGATCTGCGTGTTTTGAAGAGTTTTGATCCCCTGCGTGATTTCAGTGCTGAGGAAGTGTTTAAATAAAGCCATTGACAGGATAAGCTTAATCCGCTCTTCTGGCACAAACAGAATATGGAGAATTTGGATGCCAAAATATAAGCTGCTAGTGACAATCCTGATTCTGGGGATCCTGTTTGCTCCCAAATTCTCGGCGCAAACTGTAAAACCCAGCAATCTGGAACGTTATGCATATCAATACATAGTGGAACTTTACGAACGTGGAGCAGGGGATAGGCTGAATCGCGAGATTCACGGTTTTATGGCACGATATCCTCAAAGCCAATTCACAAATCAGCTACTCTTTATTCGGGCAAATCTGGACTTGGAACAGGGCAATTCCGACGATGCCTTGAGGATCTATGATGAATTGTTGACCGAAGATCTGGATCTTGCCCTAAGGCACAACATCTATCTATACAGGGCTATGACCATGATCGTTCAGGAAAACTACGCTGCGGCCATGGACCAGATCCAAACCCTGGAATCCGAGACCAAAGACACAGCACTGTTGTCTAGGGCAAACCTATACCGGGCGAGATTGTACCGTAAACTGGGGCAGTACTATAGCGCCATGCAATCTTATCAATACACATTGAATGAGCAGCCCGAACCCGAGGTGGAATACGAGTATTTCGAGGTTTTGGTAGAGTTGCAGAAAGAAGATGAAGCCAAAGCGCTCCTGAGCAATATCAATGCCCAAAGCCACATTTATACCAGAAGTAACGTTTTATGGGGCAAATACTTGTTGGACAACAACCGCTTCGAAGAATTCGATGCACACTTGTCAAACATAGCTACGATTCTTGATGATCCGGATATCGAGCTCTTACGTATTCGCAAGGCTATTGCAGTGGAAGATTATGCTGTAGCCTCAGATCTAGTCTCCCAGAGCAAATCCAAAAGCCCTCATTTTGACTATATGCGTGCTTTAACCCTCATTCATGCAGGAAATACAGCGGTAGCAGACAGTATCCTTGCCAGCCTGGTAAAGGAATCTGATCCCGAAATCCAGATTCTCAGCTATCTGGAGCGCCTGAAGATATTGTATAAAACCGATCCGGTGGCAGCCATGGTGCAGCTGGGCGGTTTTATCGCCAGGCCGGACAATGATGTCATGAAAGCTGAACAGCTTTTTACTATGGGCTATTTCGCCTATATGAACGGAGATTATCCCGAAGCTTTAAAATACTTGGCTCAGGCTAGAAGAGAAAGTGACAAACGCTTGCTTCTGGCCGATATCGACATCTTCATCGCTCAGACATGGCTGAGGGCAAAAGATAATTACCAGGCACTTACCAGCTTCAACCGTTATCTGAATCTTTATCCCACGGGCAAAGACAGGGATGCTGCACTCTATTATCTGGGCTATTTGTATCACGAAACCAAGGATTACCAGATGGCCACATCAGCGTTTCAGAGTTTGATAGATGGCCACTCCGGCTCAGAATACGTTCCCTCTGCCAAGTTCTATCTGGCAGAAATAGACTACTATCTGGCAAATTACAATATGGCCCTGGATGCATTTCTTCAGATCGTGAAAGCCGAGCCGGAAAACTCTGATGCCATCTTGAGATTGGCCCAGATCTATTACTACACCGGTAGTTACGATAATGCTGAGACTTGGGTGAATAAACTGGCACCCACCTATGACTCCTTGATCCTCGAGGGGCATATACAGTTTATCCGCAAAGAATACGAACAGGCCCTGCTCAGTTTCCAAAAGGCGGAAGGAAGTTCCAACGACAAGCTGAGAATAAGCGAAGCAAAAAGCTACAGGGCACTCTGTCTCTATCAATTAAAACGCTATAATGAGGCTTCCCGTCTCTATATGGAGCTCTTTGAGGGTCAGGAAAGCCCGGATACTTATCTGTATCTTGGCGCAAAATCTGCCTACGCGGCAGGTGACTACCATCTGGCCCTAGAACTATTCGATCAATTCATGCAAACCTATCCGAATTCACCATACTACTTGCCAGTGCTTGCAGATGTAGCCAACAGCTATTTCAATCTGGGCAATTACGCTCAAGCGACCACGGATTACATCTCTATCCTGCGTCGTTTCCGAAATACGAAAGTGTTCAATGATGTAGATCAAGCCCTTCTGCGGGAAGTATTTACCGGACTTGACTTTTCGCTTTCCCGCATTAATGATCCGGCCCAGAGTATGGAATTGATGGGAATGATAGATACCTTCGAGAGTGAGTACATCCGTTTTGAGCTGTCTTATCTCCTCACAAAACTCTACGCCGGTCAGGATAAATGGAACGAAGTGCTGGAACAGGCCCAGGATCTTCGCAGTGAATTCCCGGATTACAGACGCAATGATGTGGAAATGTTGATGGCCCAAAGCCTGGTAAACCTTAATGAATACCAGGAGGCAGATTCCTTACTCAGCAACCTCTATTCGGACACTCGGGATTTACAGGCCCTCATCAGCTGGGCCGAAGTGGATGTTCTGATGGGAAACTATCAGGACGCCATCCTCAAGTTTCATGATGCTCTTCAGCAAGAACCGAGTCCGGAGCTCTGGTTCAAAGCTCTGTCTGCGTCGGTTGCTGCCGGATACGTGGATTTTGAATCCCTGTGGCATATTGGAGTAGATTATGAGCAGGAAGTTCCCGCGGCACGAATAGTGTATCTGGAATACTTGATGCACAATCAGCGCTATGAGGAAGCGGATGCGTTGGCGGAAGACATCATAAACAATAGTCCCAACACTCATGATCATGCTATGGGGTTTTTGAACAAAGCGCTGATACTACATAAGGGCGAAGATTACGAAAATGCTATATATGAATTAAAGAAGATCATGATACTGTTTGCCGATTTTACGGATATCCAGGACCTTGCGGCATACTACACTGTGCTTTCATACCAAAAAAACGGAGCTCGCGAGGAAGCTCAAATGCATTTATGGGATTACTCTCATCTACTGTCTGAGCAGCATTTGGAAGAACTCAACAGACTGTTGCAAGAGCATGAGGAGGAACAAGAATGAAGAAGCTTATCCTCTTCTTGCTACTTTGCGTGGCCGCGATCCTCTCCGCTCAGATCCAGGTGCTACCGGATATCGAAGTAAGCGGTGAAAGCCGGGTAAAAATATTCTTATACAAAAAAGCTCTGCCCTACAGCAAAGATAGTCTGTTGAGAGACAGCCTCCGAGTGTATCTACCTGAATCATTGCCTGTGAGGTCTTCGGTTTCCGTGCCCGGTGCTGACCCGGTACCGCATCAATATATATTTGCCGAAGCCAATAGCAGATTGAAGCTGGATGCAGAATACAAATATAGCCCGGATCATGAAAGCATCAGCTCTCTGGCTCTGGCGATGTCTTTGTATGCTCCCAAAGGCAATTTCATCTCAAACCACTTTCGGGGCTCAGGCAATTTCCATATGATTTCAGACGAGGACGTGGCTCTTGACCTCATTTTCTTCAACACGGAGGGCAAGAACATGAATAGTGAGTATTCCGCGGCGGAGCTCTATACATTCAAAGACAGATTCAGCTTCAAGCATTTTGATCTGAAGCAAGTATCTCATGCCATTGCCATCGATCTACTGGATCAAAGGAATAAGGCTCTGGAACGTGAACATAGCAGTGTGAATTTCACTCATCGGAGCATATTGGATTTCAAGGATTTCGATTGGGGAAACAGGATCCACTTCCATGCCGGTCGCAGCAGTTGGCACAGCTTCGCGGAGTTTGATGTGCCAGCTTTTGACAAGGCTTCGATGCACCTGATGTATGATGGACATCATTTCATACCTGCTCCCGGCTTTAACTGGCGCTATATCACCGATTACGACCAGCAATTCAGCATTGTAAATGCCCCTGCAGTACAGATCAACCCCTACGCAAACTCCCTTAGGGATTACCGTTGGGTTTATCTGCCCGCAAAGCCAAAGCACACTTTGATTCCGCTGAATTTTTGTATCCGCCTGGAGGACTTTCTGCCCGTAAGTAAGGAATCATTCCTGCGTGGTTTTGCCATCGCAAACGACAGCCAGTATCGCATCAACGACGTCTTGATGACAGACAGCAACAATCCTTTTATCCCCAAGACTTATTACGATGATGTCTTTACAAACACCAGCACCATTCAAGCAAGTTTCGGACATGGCAGGGTAAGTTTTGATCAGGACCTTGCGCTTAGTTTGGCATATCTCGCAAATCAGGACTGGCACAGAAAGCCCTACAACCCCATCCTGCAGACGACATCCAGCTTCTGCTACAATACTTACCCATATACCTTTAAAGCTTCGCTTGATCAGCAATACTTTATGGTCGATCACATGAATCAGGATATGAAGGAAGTGTTTGATCTCAGCTTTGAGGGAGCTTACGAATTGGAGCGCTTCAGCAAAGTATATTTGCGTTGCGCGAATGTGTTGAATTCGAATATCAGGCAGTTTAACAGCTTGCCACGACAGGGTGTATCCATTCAAGCCGGAATCTATCACAGGTTTTAGGCGGTGTTTTTGAATAGGATTCAGCAATCTCTGCGTTACCTGCTCAAAGCCATGTGTTCGGAATACAATGGTATTCAAGTTTTCTTGTATCCCGGAACACTATTTTACTGGCTGTCCGGAAGTGGTTTGCTGGATTCCTTCAGCTCTTTGATGTCTATGCGAATGCACTTTCTGCCCTTGGTATTTTTCACCGTATTGCTTGCATATGTAGCCTTTATGGTGCTAAAGATATACACTACTATTTTTGATGGACCGCACCGTATTTATCCCAAGCGACTTTCGGATTTCTGGGATCACGTGATCAATCTGCATCTCTATCTTTTCCTTACTGTGATTGTTCTCATGGTCTTCTTTGTACTCAGCAAATTTGTATCCTACTATTATGGTATCGATCTACCCCTCAGGCAGGGAGTATGGCTATTTTTCCGCGCTTTCACCATTTTGTTGATCCTGTTCTACTATATTCGATCCATGTGGATCAGGCCTTTCAAGCAGCGGGAATTCAGTCTCCGGCGCAGCGAACGACACTGTTTGGCCTGGATGTCACGGCATTTCTGGGCTGCCATGAAATACACAGCAGTGATGCTGTTGCTTGTGCTGGTCGCGATTCGCTTGTATCTGATCGTGATCGTGGTGATTATCTCTCCCGTATTGTCTGTCCTGGGCTCGTTGATCGGGCAGAAATTGATCATCGAGCTGATTCCGGTGTTTAGCATGGGTAGCATTTTTTACAATGTCTTCATGCTCTTTGCAGCCTTCATGCTATCCAATCTATTTTTCTATCCTATCATAAAACTGGGTCAGAGCTTGCTGATGGCAATGCATCCGATCTCAATCAAGCAGGTGAACCATGCCAAAAGCGAAAAGTAAAACCAGAAAAAAACCTAAAGTAAAAAAGATAAAACGTAGACATCCGCGTCTGGGACTGTTTCTCCTGGCCGGATTATCTACAGTTCTGATAATGTGGGCTCTGATACGCGAACCTGTATCCGCTCCCCAAGATCTGGAACAGATGGTCGTGCAAGAGATTCATGAACGTACCGCAAAACCCGCCGCCGCTGAAAAAAAAGCACAAAGCGATGTAGGGAAAGATGATGAGCCCACCGGCTCTGATAGGGTGGACGTGCAAGATGCCATATCTGCCAAAGAAGCCCAAAAAGTAGGGCAATCCCGGCCAAGACCCGGCGAAAGCGATCTGGATCTTGTGATCCGGAACTCCGCAGAAAAGTTAGGTGTTCCCGATAGCGCTCTCCGGCGCAAAAAAGTGGACAGTCTGGTGAGTTATAGCGTCCCCATCGACAGAAATAAGATGGACCTTACATATGCCAACATGATCTTCAAGGGGGCCATAGAACAGGCAGGTGCCAAGTTCCTGGAAGGCAAAGACAATAGAAACAAACAGAGTCTTAGCTTTGGGCGAAAAAACATCAGCGACACATATGAACTGGATCTTTACTACGATTCTTCCATCTATCAAAACAAGACAAATCCCAAGACTATCACTATTGTCATCGATGATTTCGGTTCCATCGACGGCAGCCTGCTAGACGGTTTTTTCGAGCTTGATCCACAAATCTGCTTTGCCATATTCCCGGACGAGGAGAATAGCGTAACTACCATGCAACGCGCCACAGCTCAGGGCAGAGAGAGCATTATTCACGTACCGATGGAACCCATTGGCTACCCAAGAGTAAATCCCGGACCAAACGCGATCCTGGTACAACATGATGAAGCAAAGATTGCCAGAACACTGGATCAGTTTCAGAAGAAGCTGCCGGATTGCATCGGCATAAACAACCATATGGGAAGTCTTGCAACTACTGATCCCGACGTCATGCAGGCTGTGATGAACGCTCTGAAGAAGCAGGATTTGCTCTTTCTGGACAGCCGTACTACCAATGTATCCATTGCCTATCAAACAGCGCAGAAATCTCATCTGAAAACCTTTAGAAACGACATCTTCTTGGATAGTCCAAACATCAGTCAATCTACCATGGAAGCAAAACTGAACCGCATTCTCGAGCTTTCCAGTGTGCAAAACCATGTGATTGCAATTACCCATTGTCACAACAAAGATAAACTGGATTATCTGAAGAGTATAGTGCAACGGCTAAAGAAAGCCGGATACACCCTAGTACCGCTCTCTCAAATCGGAGAACGTAATATACCGGAGATTTTATGAACTTTTTTCAAGCTATCTTTCTGGGTTTGATCCAGGGACTCACGGAATTCATTCCCGTAAGCTCTTCCGGACACTTGGTCCTGGCGCAGCACTTCTTGGGCATTGAAGGTGGGGGCGACATCAGCTTCGAGATCTTTATGCATCTGGGTACCCTAGTGGCGGTCATAATCTTCTTCCATCGGCAAATCTGGGATCTCATAATGTCTTTGTTTTCCTGGAAATCCGGCCTGGATGGTGAGAATCACCGTAAAAACCGTTCCATCATGGCTTACCTGATCATCGCTACCTTAGCCACCGGTTTCTTTTATCTAATCTTCGGCGATTTGCTGAAAGGTGCCTATGATAAACCATTGTTTGTGGCGTTCATGTTGCTTTTTACCGGGATCCTTATCTTTGTTTCGGATTTCGTGAAAAACACTTCAACCCCTTCATCAAACATCGGAATCATCAAATCAGTTTTGATCGGCCTAGCTCAGGGCATAGCCATCATTCCCGGCATCAGTCGCTCCGGCTCCACCATCTCGGCTTCTCTGTTTTGTGGTGTGAAACGCAAAGACGCGGCTCATTTCTCTTTCTTGCTATCAATTCCTGCCATCTTGGCCGCAAACATCGGAGAATTGGAATCCCTCATGGCTTTGGATATGTCTGTATTGCATATATATCTGGCCGGCTTAGTAGCGTCTTTCGTAAGCGGGTATATGGTGATTGCCTTTCTTATCCGGCTTATCCAATCCGGTTCTCTGAAGTATTTTGCTTACTACGTCTGGCTGATCTCACTATTGGCCATTACGCTGATTTTGATAGGATAATGGCAGAGCAAGATAACAAGGCCCTGGCTTTCGATGCTTCCAAAGTGAAGCTGGGTACAAACTATCTTCTGGTGGGTAGCGACGCTTATCTGATCGACAGCGTAATCAAACAGATTACATTGGTCCTGAAAAAGAAGGAGGACATAGATGTAAGCACAGTGTATGGCGACGAGGTCAAAGCCGGTGAATTGGGAGAATATCTGGATACCTTTACCATTTTTTCCAGCGCCAAACTGGTGATAGTAAAAAACGCGGAAAAGATGTTGAAGAAAGAGCTGGAGGTTGTGGCAGATTACTTTGAATCTCCCTCGGATATACAATGCCTCATAGTAGTCACAGAAAAAACGGATGCAAAGTATAATGCCTGGAAAAAGATTATATCCGGATCGCAGAAAGTGCAATGCGACCCTCCAAAATTTGTTAGTGAGATTCGAAATTGGCTATTGGCGGAGCTGAGCAAAGAGGGGAAAAGCATGAATCCCGCCGCTATCAACGAATTTTCCGACCGCATCGAAATGGATTATTTCAGTGCTGCAAATGAACTGACAAAGCTATTGCTTTTGGTGGGAGACCGCAAGCAGATCACTCAGCAAGATCTGAATCTTAGCCTCAGTGGAAACAGAGCGGGTACACAGATCGATTTCTTCCGCGCCCTTGGCCGCAGAAACATAAAAATCGCTTTGGAATCCTGCACTTTGATGCTGCAAGCTGATGTGGAACCACTGCAAATATTCTTTGGGCTCTACCGCTTCTATTTGAACCTGTATCGTGTCAATTTGATGCGGGAAAAGCATTTGACCGACAACGAAATAGCGCAAAAACACATGAATGATGTTTTTTACAGCCAGCGTAAAGAGTATCTGGTATTTGCCAAAAACTACAGTTTAAAAGCTTTGGAAAGCATCTTTGGCGTACTCTTGGAAACAGACTCCCTGCTCAAGAGCAGCCTGACGGATAAAACTCTGCAAATCGAACTCTGCATTATTCAAGCTTGCGACACAAAATGAAACAAAGTGGCATTCTTCTGCATATATCCAGCCTGCCCACAGCTTTCGGCATCGGAGATCTGGGCCCGGCTGCCTATGCTTTTGCCGACTATCTGCGCGCCAATGGACATTCGATCTGGCAAATCCTGCCTCTGAACTATCCGGGCTATGGTAATTCGCCCTACAATCCCATTTCTGCCTTTGCTTACAATGAATATCTGATCAGTCCCGAAATGATGCTGCATGATGGCCTTCTCTTCGAAGACGAATTGATCCCGGTCCCCATTACGGATATGGTGGATTTTGTTGCTGTGCGCACAGCAAAACAGGCCATGCACAGCTTAGCTGCTGAAAGATATCTGCAAACCTGCGATATTGATGCTTTTATCGACCAGCATGCCACTCACATAAAACCATATCTGTCTTTTATATGGCTCTGCGAAAAATATGGCAATTCGGCATGGTACACCTGGAATAAAGTTCATCGCAGCTATTCCAGAGAGCTCTATGAACATTGCAAAAATGAACGCATTGTGCTACATGCAGCGGCAATGCAAGCCATATTTGTGGATCAAATAACCCGCTTAAAACATCATCTGCAAAACATGGGTATCACTTTGTTTGGAGATATGCCCCTGTACCTGAGCTATGAAAGTGCTGAAGTGTGGGCAAATCAACATTTGTTTGATCTGAACGACGATGGTGAACGCCTCAGCGTGGCTGGCGTACCTCCAGATGCTTATGCCGAAGATGGGCAGCTGTGGGGTAATCCTACCTACAGATGGGATCGGATGAAGGAAGCAGGTTTTAGCCTCTTTTTTGATCGCATCGAGCAAGCTCTGAAACACCTGGACCTATTGCGTCTCGATCACTTCATCGGCTATGTGAATTACTGGAAAGTACCATGTCCCAATGGCGTTATTCCACAAACAGCGATTGATGGTGAATGGATTCAAGCCCTGCCGGGTGATTTTTTCTCCGCATTAAAGCAGAGATTCGCCAGTGAACACTTTGTTGCCGAGGACTTAGGTATATTGAACGAACAGGTATGTCGTTTTAGAGATGACATGGCTTTGCCGGGGATGATTATCCTGCAATTCTGTTTCGAAGAAAGCGTCCCCCATGTGCAGGATTACCCCTCTGATCGTCTGATTTACACTGGCACACATGACAATAACACCACCCGGGGCTGGTGGGATGCGTTGCCCCTTGATTCTCCGTCACGTTCGAATCTGTTGGAGTATTGCCAGACCCGGATGGAAGGTATCTTTCCAAATTCAGAAAACATCGCAACCATCATGATGGACATAGCCACACAATCAGGTTGTGAGCGCGTGATATTTCCTATGCAAGATATCTTGAATCTGGATGCCAAATCTCGCATGAACATACCCGGTACAGCACTGGGGAACTGGCAGTGGCGGCTTACCGGACAAAAATAGCCCATATCAGATAGCCAGCTCTCCTGCCGGAAAACATATCTTCCAACTCCTCCCCCCATATACTAAGCTGTGCCGAAGCTGATATCATCCCGTTATCATCCAGTGATCACTACATTATCACGCCTTTGCGTCAGCATCGGCACTGCTTGAAGCATAGGGTAGCGCGTGGGATTGGTAACAACGAATATACAAGCCCAAATATATTACAAGTAAAGTCTCTATAGGGAGAAGTGAAAAACAGCTCCATAAGTTATTCAGATACGTCAGGAATCATAACTAAGAGCTTTTGTATGACAAGAGACACCGTAGCAGCGGTTTTGAGCTGAGAGAGAGTAGCAGCGGTTTTCATCCGCCGGACAAAAGCATATAGCAGATGCATTTGCAGATAAAACTGCGGTTAAAGGCCGCGCCCACTCTAGCTGAACCTGCACATAAACGTGAAAGAAATTAGCAGTCTCACTTTTCGATTGACAATTTTCTGGTCTTGATTAATTTGTCTTCAGCTTAGCAGTTCAATGATTAGACTGCTAAAATAAAAAAGAGGCGGAAATCATGAAAAAGAATCAAGCTCGATTAGTACATACACTTAGTGCTCTGGTTGATGAATACATCCAGACATGTGAGCCCGTCTCTTCGCGGGTTTTGAGCGAGAAATATCTCTGTGATGTATCTTCGGCCACCTTGCGACTAGATCTTTTGAAGCTGGAAGAGCAGAATTTGATCTCTCAGCCGCACACTTCGGCAGGCAGAGTACCTACCATCAGCGGATATCGCAGGTATCTGGAATATATCGAACCTGAACATAAGAAAGTAAGCTATGCGCGCATGGATACATTGCGCGAGCTATTGATACAGAATTATAAGGATACCCCCCGGGCATTGCATTTTGTGATGCAGATGCTGGCTCACGAGACGGACCAGCTATCCTTTGTAGCCGAGCCGGAAGTATCCAGCGGATATCTATCATGTCTGGAAGTTTTTTCCATCAGTGATGGGAAATTGTTGTTTGTAATGAGCCTGGATAGCGGCCTGGACAAAACCGTTATTCTGAAATGCAATTATGAGATCAACGATGCTCAATTGAAGAAACTGGTGCGATATCTGAACGATGAATTGGTGGGTCTCAGGATCTACGATATTGCCAACAAAGTATTGGTGGACATGCGTGAACGCAGCATGGGTGACAACGATATCCTCAGCCAATTTCTCAGTGAATTGCACAAAGCTTTTATCGAGATCAGCGATTTCTTTATCCACTACGATGGCAGCATCAAGTTTTTGGAGCAACCGGAATTTGATTCCAAGGAAGCTATTTTGAGCTTCATGAACCTGATCCAGCGGCAAGATTTCCTGCTGAATTCCATGCGAAACAAATCGTCAAATGCCGTTGAAGTGCTTATGGGAGAAGAATTTGCGGACACGAGATACAGCGATTATGCTCTGATATTTGGGAAATATGAAGTCTTTGGTATACCCGGATATCTGGGTGTGCTTACGCCGATACGAACGGATTACAGGCGTTTGATTCCGCTGGTGAGAGACGTTACAAATACAATTACTCAGACTACTAAGCGGGGGATGGTGGTACCCAAGAGGAGAATTCATGACAAAAAATAAGAAGAAGGCGGGAGCATCCGCGCCGGAAAAGGATATAAAGATGCAGCGTAATACCGAACAAGCTGAAAGCCAGGAAGAAACTACAGTGGAAATGGATATTCAGAATAAAAAAATTGCAGAAGTCACTACTGAGGCAGACAGCGAGCCGGACGAGATGGAGAATCTGAAAATGAATCTGGCAGAGTATAAGGATAAGTATCTCAGGACCATGGCGGAGTTTGAGAATTTCCGTAAACGCAGTAATAGCGAAAAGGCGGATTGGATACGTCATGCGACCAAGGAATTGGCATTACATATATGCGATGTGGTCGATAACTTCGAACGCGCCCTCAGTCAGGCAAAAAGTGAGGATCTTGATACTCCTTTTGGTAAGGGTGTAATCCTCATCGAAAAGCAATTGGTGAAAGCCCTGGAAAATGAAGGCGTAAAAAGGATTGAGGCTTTGGGTAGTGAATTCAACCCCGAGTATCATGAAGCATTGGCGCACATTGCCAGCGAATATGAAGAAAACACTGTGGCCGCTATCATACAGAACGGATATACAATGCATGAAAAGGTTATCCGTCCGGTTCGAGTAGCAGTCTCAAACGGAAATAAAATGAATACCCTGGAGGAATAAATGGGAAAGATAATTGGAATCGATCTGGGAACCACAAACTCCTGCGTTGCAGTGGTTGAAGGTGGTAAACCTGTTGTAATCACAAACGCAGAAGGTGGACGCACCACTCCGTCTGTAGTTGCATTTACCAAGGACGGTCAAAGACTGGTTGGTCAATTGGCAAAGCGACAAGCAGTCACAAATCCGATCAACACGGTATTTTCGATAAAACGCTTTATGGGACGTGCTTACGGCGAAGTGAGCGAAGAGATCAAACAAGTGCCTTTCAAAGTAAAATCCGGCATCAAAAATCAAGCCGCAGTGTATATAGACAGCGAAAACAAGGACTTCACTCCTCAAGAGATATCTGCTATGGTGCTAACCCGCATGAAGGAAACAGCGGAGGCGTATCTTGGTACCACGGTAACTGAAGCTGTGATCACTGTCCCCGCATATTTCAACGATGATCAGCGTCAGGCAACCAAGGATGCCGGTAAAGTGGCGGGTCTGGAAGTGAAACGCATCATCAACGAACCCACTGCCGCAGCTTTGGCCTATGGAATGGAAAACAAGAAAGAACAAAAAGTAGCTGTGTACGATCTGGGTGGCGGCACTTTCGATATCTCCATTCTCGATATTTCGTCCGGAGTGGTGGAAGTGCTATCTACCAATGGGGATACTCATCTGGGCGGAGATGATTTTGACAAACGGGTAATGGACTGGATCCTGGAGCAATTTAAAAAACAAGAAGGCATCGATCTCAGTAAAGATGCTATGGCATTGCAGCGCTTGCGTGAAGCAGCCGAAAAGGCCAAGATCGAGCTATCCGGAACTCAGACCACAAACATCAATTTGCCCTTCATCACCGCAGACGCCACTGGGCCCAAACACTTGAATCTGGACCTCAGTTTATCAGAATTCAATCGTTTAACCGGAGATTTGGTGGAACGATCCCTAGGTCCATGCAAGAAGGCTTTGGCTGACGCAAAACTGAGCACATCCGATATCCAGGAAGTGCTGATGGTAGGTGGTAGCACTCGTATCCCGGCGGTGGGAGAAGCTGTGGAGAAGTTCTTTGGAAAGAAGGTGAATCGAAGCCTCAATCCGGATGAAGTGGTAGCCATCGGCGCTGCGATTCAGGGAGCTATCCTTTCCGGTGACGACAAGGTTTCCGATGTACTCTTGCTGGATGTAACTCCGCTGTCTTTGGGTATCGAGACTCTGGGAAGTATGATGACTACCCTTATTCCCCGCAATACCACCATCCCCACGAAGAAGAGTCAGGTGTTTTCAACCGCTGCAGACAATCAGACTGCTGTTACCATCCATGTATTGCAGGGTGAACGCCCCATGGCTCCGGATAACAAGAGTTTGGGCAGATTCGACCTCGTGGGTATACCCTCAGCTCCTCGCGGAATACCACAGATAGAAGTTACTTTCGATATAGATGCCAATGGCATTTTGCATGTGTCTGCAAAAGATAAGGGCACAGGCAAAGAGCAATCCATCAAGATAGATCGCGCCGGCAGCATCGACAAGGAAGATATCGATCGTATGGTGAAGGATGCTGAATTGCACGCTGAAGAGGATAAAAAGCGCCAGGAATTTGTAAGCGCAAAAAATGAACTGGATACTTTGATCTTCAGCACCGAGAAGAGCCTTTCCGAATATGGCGACAAGCTATCTGAAAGCGAAAAAAGCGAATTGGAAGCAGAGCTGAAGAACGCCAAGGAACAGCTTGAGAGAGCAAGTGATAAAGATCAGATTGAGCAGATCAAAGAAAGCCTATCCAAAAAAGCACAAAAACTGGGTGAGATAATCTACGCCAATATGCAACAACAACAGCAACAAGGTGGCGGAGGAGGATTTGATCCCAATGCACAGGGCTTCAATCCGGAGGATTTTGCCGGAACGCAGAACGAAGGACAACAAAAAGAAGATGGCCCCATAGACGCTGATTTTGAGGTAGTGGACGATAAATAAAACATTAACATAGACATCCTTGGGATAGCCTGAACAAGGCTATCCCGGGCTTTGTTTTCGATTTATGGTTCTGCTGATGACATGGCAGACGATTTCAATTTTTAGGAGAATAGATGGCGAAACGCGATTATTACGAAGTATTGGGTGTTGACAAGAACGCCGATGAAGCAAGCATAAAAAAAGCATACCGTAAGCTGGCTATGCAGTATCATCCGGATAAAAACCCGGACAATAAGGCAGCAGAAGAGAAATTCAAAGAAGCCAGTGAAGCCTATGAAGTCCTTAGTGATAAAGAAAAAAGGCAGATTTACGATCAATACGGCCATGCCGGAGTAGAAGGACAATTTGGCGCCGGTGGATTCTCTTGGGATAATTTCACTCATCGTAGTGATCTGAACGACATCTTTGGAGATGGCTTCTCTTCCATCTTTGATAGTATCTTTGGAGGAGGTTTTGGTTCGCGATCTTCCGGTAGAAGCAGCAATCACGGAGAAGATCTGCAAATAGAACTATCCCTTAGCCTTAAAGAGATAGCAGTCGGCGCAGAAAAGAAGATCAAGATCAGCACCAAAGAAGCTTGCGACAAATGTAATGGAACCGGTAGTGCCGACGGACAGGTGGAAACCTGCTCTCAATGTCGCGGTTCGGGCCAGATTCGCCAGGTACGCCAATCCCTCTTCGGACAAATGCAGACCGTTTCGGAGTGCCCTTCGTGCCGGGGAGAAGGTAAGATCATCAAAAATAAATGCTCTAAATGCTATGGTGAAGGGCGCATGGCCAAAGTGAAGGAAATCAGCGTAAAAATCCCCGCGGGAGTGGAAGAAAACCAATATATCCGCTTGCGTGGGCAAGGCAACGTGGGCCCCAGAGGCGGCACTCGCGGCGATATTCTGGTGTTGATTCATGAAAAGCAAGATGATCTTTTTGAACGCCATGGCAACGATATTGTAATGGAATACCCCATATCGATATCGCAAGCTGTATTGGGCGATGAGATACTGGTCCCTACCCTGAGCGGGAAAGTGAAGATGAAGATCCCTTCCGGTACTCAAAGCGGAAGATTGTTCCGATTGAAAGGTCAGGGCATTCAAAGCCTGAATTCATACAGCAAAGGAGATGAGATTGTGCGTGTGGTGGTGGTGATTCCTACCAAGATATCAAAAGAAGAGACCGAAATGTTTACAAAGCTGAAAGAATACGATGCCAAGCGAGACTTTAAACCAGGGAAAGGATTCTTCTCGAAATTACGGGATTATTTTAGCTGAATATGCCTTCATACTATTATCCACTTTTAACAGCCGACAGCCGTGAAATCATCCTTCAAGATGAGGAATTTCATCATCTCTGCAAAGTGAAACGGGTTAGTAGCGGCAGCATCGTCAAGATCAACGGTGGGAATGGCATTATAGCAGAGTGCAGGGTGACAAGCATCGAAAAACGCAGGGCTGTATTGGAAGCCTTTCACATCAAAGAGCATCCTGTAGCAGAGAAAGCATTCGCCATAGCCTTTGCGCTGTTAAAAAACAAGCACGATGAGTTGGCGGTGGAAAAATGCACGGAAATGGGGGCCAGTGATTTCTTCCCCCTGCAAACCGAATTCACGGTGAGAGATGAAAATCGTAATACAGTATCTCGTTTTGAAAAGATTGCCCTGGCGGCAATCAAACAATGTGACAATCCATATTTGCCGGCGATTCACCCCATCCACAATCTTGCCAAAGCAATTGCTTATATCGAAGAGCGGGGTTATCTGCCCGTAGTTTGTTCCGAAATTGAACGGGACAAGTGGCTGCACGACCTTGGAAGAATCGATAGACCTTGCTTTATTGTGGGACCGGAAGGTGGCTTTTCTTCATCCGAGATGGCTTTGATGCAAAGCTTGGCGTCCATCAGCATCAGTAAGTTGATTCTAAGGGCGGAAACGGCTGCAATATGCATCGCTTCGCAATACCAGCTATTTGTTCAAACGCATCAGATCTGAGTATCCTACTGTGATAATCCTCCACAGCTAACTGCCTGCGAAGTCGGATTGCCCAAAATTCTCTTTGACAGGATAAAGATGCTGATATAGTTTGACTCAAACGAAAATAAGGGGACTCGCATAGGAATATGAAGCTGTTTGAGACTCACGCGCACCTGGACCTTCCGGATTTTGATTCTGACCGGGAGAGCCTTATCAATAAATGCTTTAACAGTGGAATCGAATATATCATCAATGTATCTTACAACAAGGACACGGCTCTTTCTTCCCTGCAGCTTGCCAAAAAACATCTGCACATCTTTGCTACAGTGGGCTTTCATCCCCACGACGCGCAGGAGTTTGACGCTGAGATCGTGAAGAAACACGCCCGAGAGAAGAAAGTGCTGGCCATCGGAGAGATTGGTCTGGATTTCTTTCGTAATCTCTCACCCTATCCAGTGCAGCGGGAAGTGTTTGCAAATCAGGCACATCTGGCTGTCGAATACGATCTGCCGGTAGTTGTTCACGACAGGCAGGCACATCAAGAATGCTACAACATTCTGAAGCAGGAAAAAGTAAAAGAAGCAGTGTTTCATTGTTTCTCCGGCGATATAGTTTTTGCCCAACAAGTGCTTGATGCAGGCTGGATGATGAGTTTCACCGGCAGCATCACTTACAACAACTCTCATCTGGATGACGTGGTGCGTTTGGTACCGATGGATAGATTTATGATCGAGACAGACTGTCCCTACCTGCCCCCACATCCGCACAGAGGTCAGCGTAACTCTCCCCTTTTGCTGCATCTGGTTGCGGAAAAAATAGCTCAGATCAAAGAAATCACACCCAATGAAGTGGCGGAAACAGCATATAACAACGCTATGAAGTTCTTCCGCGTACCCCCCGATCCGGTGAAACACCACAAAGCAGGACATAAAAAATGAAGAGAATCTTTTTAATATTATCTTGTCTTACAGCGATATCGCTGTGGGCAGGGAATTCCATCTTTTCTTTTGATGGATATCCGGTACAATATTATGGTCGCGACATATACAGCCTGGGTATGGGAGATACCGGTTCCAGCGATGTGTTCCGCAATAACACTGCCTATGCCAATCCCGCCCAGAGCAATCTTGGCAATCAAACCCTGTTCGGTACAGGATTGGTATTTGGATATACCGGTTACAAATCGAGATTTAATGATAGCGAAAATAGCTTTCGTGACAATTCGGCTGATTTCCCTTATTTCAGCATATCAATTCCTGTCAAAAAACATCGTTTTGCTTTTCAATTTGCTTCCTATGCCAACGGCATGGTAAGTAATCAGACCATGATCGACAGTCTTACCATAGAGCGCCAGGAAGTGGACAGATACCTGTACAGAGCAGATCTTATCTACAGCTACAGATACAAAAACCTCAGTCTGGGTATTAGCGGAAACTACTTTTTGGGGCACGACAACCGGAGTTTTGAACAAAGCTCTTCCAGCAATACCGTGCCTACTTCGGAACACCTGGAGCAAAACTACAAAAATCCAAGTGTCAGCTTTGGTTTTGTGCAAAACTATCATGATCATGCCGTCGGGTCATTCGTAACCCTGCCTGCTACTCTGAAGGGAGACAAAAAGTGGAGCAGCTTCCACAGCAGCGGGGAAACTGAAGACTGTTCTTATGATATCCCATTGACAATAAGCTTTGGCTATACGGGGCTTATCCTGCCGGAATTGAAAGTAGCCGCTGACTACAGCTATGAAGCATTTTCCGAGACCGACGACAGCCTCAGGAATGGCTGGAAAATGGGTGTGGGCATAGCATATGAACCAGATACAGAGCGTAAACGCTATTGGTACAATAAAATACCGCTGCGTGCGGGATTTTCCAGACGTGCTCTGCCATTCAAGTCTAACGGTGAGTATGTGGACGAAAATACCATCAGTGCCGGCCTTAGCTTTCCGCTGAAAGGTGAGATTAATCGCCTTGATCTTGGCTTTATGTATCAGACTCGAGGTTCTCTGGAAACAAATAATCTTCAGGATAGCAGCTATATGATGCTAATTGGATTTACGGGATTCGATATTATCAGCAAAGCCATAGACCGCACTGCCCCCAGGGATATCCCCGAGGCGGAGGAGTTGCGCGAATGGTAGCTGATGGCAGTTTATTTGAGCGTATCTTTCATGCTCGCAACCTGAAACAAGAAGATTTGGAAAGCTCGTTGGAGGATTTACCGGACGAACGGTTGCTGGCTAACATCGATAAGGTAGCCGAAAGAATACGGGAAGCCATCTACAACAACGAATCCATGATCATCTTCGGGCACGATGATCCCGACGGAATAACCAGTACCTATATATTGTACGAATTTTTGAATAGCTGCGGCTACCAGAGACACAGCTACTATATACCGAATCGGAACATAGAATCCCATGGTATTCAAGCCGGCTTCATAGAACACGTGAGAAATGGTGGCTACAAGCTGGTGATAACCGTAGATAACGGTATATCTGCTTTTGATGGAGTGGAAAAATTAAATGAAATGGGTTGCGATGTGATCATTACAGATCATCATCTCATTCAGCCCGATATGCTGCCCAATGCTTATGCCATTCTGAATCCACTATTACCTGCCAGTGAATATCCTTTCAAAGCTTTGGCAGGTGTAGGGGTAGCTCTGATGCTGATCCGTTATCTGTCCAGAGTATGGGAACACCCTCTGGATCCAGCCGCATATTTTTGGACTGCCATAGGCTCCTTGGCAGATAAAGTTCCCATGATTGGGATAAACCGGATTCTGGTAAGACATGTATTGTTGAATCTCGATGCCGTGAGCGATCAGACTGTGCAGTTTCTCTTGCGCAATTACAGCCGTGTAAGCAGTCCTACTGATGTCTTTAATTTTCTCACCTACACATCCCGCCTTATCGCCAATGGCAGGGAAGAAGGCGGACAGCACACTGCCCTGCGTTTCATATTGCAGCTTTCCGATGCCAAAGCCCGTTTGTTTGAAAGTTTGGAAGAGCAAAAGAATAGATGGGAAAGCGAATTAAATAGGGTATTCAACTTTTTGGAGACTCTCTCTGAAGACTTTGTGGGCAATTTCTTTGTCTATTTCGACGATGAAGGTGTGATCCCATATTCGCTTTTGGGCACAGCATCTACGTTCATCGTGAATCGTTTGGGTATCCCAACGATCATGTTGAAACATCACAATGGTAGTACCGTATGTGAGGGGCGTTGCGGTGAAGGGTTCAATATGGTGGAAGCATTTACACACTGCAAGGATCACCTTATCCAATTTGGGGGTCATGCCAAAGCGGCCGGATTCTCTATGCAGACGAGCTCCTACGACAGTTTCCTGGAGTGCTTTGCCGACTATTTGAGTGCAAACTTCAAGGCACCGAATGAAGAAGATGTTATCCACTATGACACTGAATGCCGGATTGAAGAGATGAGTCCTGAGCTTTGGCAGAAACTGGAGATAATGCTACCCTGGGGACAGAAAAATCCAGAACCAACTTTGAAGATCAGGGGGTTGAAAGCCGGTGATTTGACCGGGAATTGGAGTGTGGACAACGGTGGCCTGCTTCTCTCGCGGGATCAAGAGCGCGACTGCATAGCTACCTGGCGCTCTGCCAATCAATTACGCATTCAGAGAATTTTAGAATAGAGCACTATGGGAAGGCTTAACGAGACTCTCAGAAAGTCTATACATCTCAGCTCATTGTTGATTCCCTTCGGCTACCGATACATATTGGGATACAACAGACGCGTAGCTTTTGTAATGCTATTGGCTGCATTGGTGATCAGTCTGGTAATAGAATTCAACCGCTTCTGGCAGCGCAGTTTCCGCAAAACATTCCATCGTATATTTGGCTTGATCCTCAGAAAGCATGAGCTAAAGGATTTTACGGGAGCTACTTATTTATTGGTTGCCAGTTTGCTCTGTGTTGCTTTCTTCGATGAGCCGATCGCGGCTGTTTCGATAGCGTATCTCAGCATCGGTGATACATTTGCCGCTCTGATCGGTATGAACTTTGGCAAACGTAAGTTTTTGCACAACCATAAAAGTATGGAAGGAAGTCTTGCCTGTTTTGTCTCTTGTGCCATCTTTGGACTTTGGTGGCAAGCAAATCCCTGGCAAGCCATTGTTGGAGCCTTGGCAGCAACTGCTGCGGAATTGAGCAATGTAGCTTTGGACGACAACATCAAGATTCCTCTGGCTTCCGCTTTGGCGATGACTCTGGTCAGCCTGTTCATATAGTGAGGTTCATATGCTATTATCCTTCGTAATACCCGTCTTGAACGAAGCAGAATCCCTTCAGCAACTGTATAAAGAAATCCTGGGAAACCTTGGTGAACACAGCTATGAGATAATTTTTGTAGACGACGGTTCCAAGGATGGCAGTTTTGGGGTGATGACAGATCTGGCAGCGCAAGATAAGCAGGTAAGAGTGATCAAGTTTCGCCGCAACTTTGGCAAAGCCGCCGCCTTACAAAAGGGCTTCGAAATAGCTTGCGGAGAGGTGGTGTTTACCATGGATGCCGATCTACAGGACAATCCTGCCGAGATTTCCGCTTTCCTCGAAAAGCTGAACCAAGGCTACGATATGGTATCCGGATGGAAGAAGAAACGCCGTGATCCCTGGCATAAAAAACTACCTTCCAGGCTTTTCAACAGCGTAACAGCGCGCACCTTCAAATTGAAACTGAATGACTACAATTGCGGATTCAAAGCTTACCGCCGGGAATTGGTGAAAGAGCTCTATTTGTATGGAGAAATGCACCGCTACATTCCGGCTCTGGCAAATTCTTTGGGCTATAGAATAGGGGAGATTGCTGTCCAGCATCGAGCACGACAACACGGCAAGAGCAAATATGGTCTAGAGCGTTACCTACGTGGTTTCTTCGATCTTCTAACGGTGAGGATGGTAACACATTACATTAAAAGTCCGCTATATCTCTTTGGCAGGATAGGTCTTATCTCCACTATACTGGGTTCCGTCATAACATTGTACCTTACCATAATGAAAATCTTTTGGGGTATGCCTCTTTCGAATCGTCCGCTTTTGTTGATGGGTATATTGTTAATCTTGGGCGGTCTCCAGTTTATCTCTTTGGGTCTGATGTCCGAACTCATTATAAACCGAATCAATCCGGCACAACGCTTACCCCTGTCCATAGAGACCACGATCAATGTGAGGACGGAGACCAATGATGAAAAGCCTTGAGCTTTTCTATCTGAAGCGCTACCTGAAAGCCCCCAAGCGAAACCTGTTTCGCTTTAGTTTTGTATTCATGGTTTTGGGCATCGTGCTTTCTGTGGGCATCCTTTCTGCCGGACTCCACCTTTTTCAGGGCTATGAAAGCACCCTCAAAAAGCTCTTATTGGACAGTTTTGCCCACATCAGTATCAGCTCTGCAGATTCCGCTATGCTGAGTGATGAACAAAGCCGGAGCATCTGTAAAATTGCTGCGCAAAAAGAAGGAGTATCCTCATGCGCGGCCACCCTGCAGTTTTCGCTATTGGCACAAAACGGGGCGAAGATACGTGCTGCGAACCTGCGAGCATACGGCGATTCCGATGCGGCTTTATACAGCCGATATGTTAGTAAAAAAGATGCGAAGATAAAGGCCGGCGAAGTTATAGTGGGGCACTATCTTCTGGAAGAATTGGGCTTGAGTATCGGCGATACTCTCAGTTTGAATTATCCTCGTCTGGACCGCATCAGTCCCTTGGGAATTCCCAGTTCTATGTATCATTACCAGATCGCGGATGCATATCGCTCCGGATATTACGAGAATGACCGCAGCATAGTGATTTCCACTGTGGAAGATGCACGTGAACTGATGATGTTGCCTCAGGGCTACTCGAAGGTAGAATTACGTTTGCATGACGCGGATGATGCCTCTGATCTGGCGCGTGAGTTGATTGACCAGCTTGGCATGAATTATATTGCTATTCCCTGGAATCTTTATGCCGAAAGCCTTTTGCGTCTGGTAGCCATGGAAAAGTGGATGATCTTCATCGTCTTCAGCTTTTTAGTGCTAATTGCAGGTATCAATGTGATCTCCACAGTTAGCACCATCATCATCGATAGAAGGGCCGAGATTGCCGTGTTGAAGACTTTGGGTGCAGGCACTTCCTCCATACGCAGATTGTTCTCGTTCAGAGTGGGCATTGTAGGCATTCTTTCGGTTGTCGCGGGGCAAATCTTTGGTGCTTTGCTGTCCTGGTTTGTGGAGAAGCAGGGTTTTTACAAACTGAAGGGTGATGTTTATTTCATTGACACTTTGGGAGCGCAGATCACGCTGGAAAATCTTATGATTATTTTTATGGTATCAACGGCGCTGGTCTTCATCTGCATCATGATTCCTTTGAGGCATATAGAACGGCTGCAAATCATAGATATATTTCGCAACAAACACTAGCGAGGAAGTATGATATTAAGTGCAAAACACTTGACTAAGACATATATTGACAGCGATCAGACCATAGAGGTATTGAAGGATGCTTCTTTGGATATTTCGGCTGGTGAGTTGGTGTGCATCACCGGGAAATCCGGTTGTGGGAAAAGTACGATGTTGCACATCATGGGCTTACTGGATGAGCCTGATAGCGGGGAACTGGAGATATGTTCCAAACTTATTCACTCAAACGATCCTTCAGCTCCGGAAGTGCGAAATCGAGATTTGGGATTTGTGTTTCAATTTCACTATCTCATTGAGGATCTAAGTGCTATTGAAAACGTGGCTTTACCGCTATTGATAGCCGGAAATAGTGAATCCGGAGCCAGAAAAAGAGCGAAGGAATTGTTAGTTTTGCTGGGTTTACAAGATCGCTTGAACCGCTATCCCAATCAGCTATCCGGAGGAGAGCAACAAAGGGTTAGTTTAGCCCGGGCTCTGGCAAACGAGCCCAAACTAGTGCTGGCAGACGAGCCCACGGGAAACCTGGATCCGACTCACAGCAATGAAGTATGGGAGATGATTCGTAAACTGAATAGAGAGCTAAATCAGGCATTTGTGGTTGTTACTCATGATGTTGAAGCTGCGGTAAAAGCCACCCGCAGTTTTGAACTTCTTGATGGAAGGTTGATACAGCTCGAGGCATAGCATGCATCGCCCCCGTAAGTTCCTTTCACTGATTATCATTCTCCTGGTGATCAATGTGCTGTTTTTCAGCATCTGGTATCCCTTGGGAGGACGTGATTTTGTGCGGAACTACATCGCTTCCATCATCGGTAAAGCTGCCAAAGCTGAAGTAAAGATGGGAGATCTGCATATCAGCGATAAACAGATATATGTGCAGAATTTCAGCTTCGCTACGCGTGATAGCTTGATTGATCTGAACATTGAAAGCGTGAGGCTGCGCTACAATATATACAAATTCATACTGTCCGGGTTCAAGCTGGAAAATGTGGTTTCCAGTATAGAAATTGTAAAACCGCAGGGACGCTTGCGCTATCATCATGTCTTTGGACAGGACAAGCCGAAGAAAGCCAAAAAAGGCAGAATCCAGATTCCGGATCTGGTCCCATATTTCAAACGTATCACTTTGGAAGACGGATCTTTGGAAGCTGATCTAGCCTTCGATCTGAAAATACTGAATACCGGTAAATTGAGCATTGAAGAAAGCTTGAACAGTATGGAACTGCGTGTGACAAACACGACAGAAACGGAGATATCCCTGATAGCAAATACCTCTCTGGGCGGCAGCGTGAGTCTAAAGGGCTATCTGGATGATGGGCGCATTGCTTTGGCAGAGGCGGAAATCGCAAACTTTAAACCACTTTACGTTTCGCATCCCGATATCCAGGATTTCAGAAGCGATATAAACATCAATGCAAACTACAGCGAAGCTGCGGATTCTGGTGCGGCGAATTTTGGCGCTACAGCGTTGATCTGGAACACCGGAGCCTATGTGATCAACCGTTTCCCTGTGCAGATACCTTTGATAAACCTGCAAACGGACGGTCGAGACGCCACTTTATCCCTATCCCGTTCCAGCATCGGGCAAAGCAGTTTGGTGGCAGATATTGCAGTTCAGGATTATCTGGGGGATATAAGCTTCGATGGCTCCAGCGCTTCATTTAGCCTGAATGCTGCAGATATTTTGCCGCAGATGAGCGGAATAATCGACGCGAATCTGACCGCTTCCGGTAGTTTTGATGATCCCAGAGCCATACTGAGTGCCAGAAGTCACAGTTTTGCGTATCAAAACTGGGCTTTTCACGACATACAGCTAGACGCGGATTATCGGGATGAGCGAGCGAACATGGAAATATCAGACGCACGTTGGCAAAATCAAGCAATCACTCTGAGCGGATCTTTTTACCCCAAAACCCTATCTTTTGATGCCGAACTGGATACGCAAGCTCTGGAATCATATTCAAGTGACCTGATTGCAAGCGGTAACATGAAGGTGAGTGGATGCATCCTGAAGCCTTATCCCATGATCTCCCTTAGTCTGAACGACGTGGATCTGGCCTGGCGTCAGCTCAATCTACGCGCGATTAACGGCGAAGCAAATATGGTGCCTACAGAGAAAGCCTTGTTAGTTTCTACTGACCTCAATTCCGGGGATGGCTACCGTATCAGTGCGGTGGGAGATGTCCTTTCCCAACACATCTCGCTGGATGCGGAATTCAATGAATTGGATGCGGCATCAGTATATGAACAGAAAGTGTTAAGCATGTTGGCTCCATTTGTCAGCGGAAAACTGAAAGCGATAATGACCGGTAAAGATATATGGTATCAGGCGGATCTGGTGACAGAATTGATGGGGGAATATGATTACAGGGCAAATCTCGATCTTTTGGGTAATGTGAATGTAGCTCTACCTTCTGTATCCGCATCCCTGAAGACAGCAAATGCTCGATTTAACGATCTTCCCGCTGATATCAACTTGAATATGGACTATCGGAACATGAAGCTGAAGTTGTGGTCTTTGCAGCTGGAGGACATGCTGAATCTCTCTGCCCTGGTGGATATGAACGATTTATGGCAGTCAAAGTTGGATCTCAGTTTGCGCAACATCGATTCTGGTAGGATTATCTCATATTATCCTGAGATCAGCCATATGGTTCCCGAATTTGATAGTGTAAATATCTTTGCTGCATACAATAAGGATTCCCAAAAGAGCATCGATGCCTGGGTAAATCTGAACGACGTGGATCTGATAAGCGTGATCCCTCTAAGTGTTGACCTCTTTTTGAAGGGAAAACCGGAACTGCTGACTATGAGCGGGGAGATATCGCATAAGAACCTCACTTTAGTAGATCTTAACGGGACAGGTTCGCTGAGTCCAAATCTCGACGTAGCGCTTGCCGCTGCCATAGATGATCTCAAGATTCAGGATGTCTTGATCCAAAGTCCCGGTCTGGCAAACATCAGCGGTACAGCAGAATTGCACCTGAGGGATATCCTCTCACAAAATCCGGTAATGGAAATAGCTGCAGATATCATTGGCCGGGAGATCGCATTTGGGGATATTGCCATCGATTATGCCGCCGTGAAGGCAGCTCAGGAAAGCCGTGCTTTGGTGATTGATTCCCTATATGTATATTCCCGGGATCTGTTCACAGCTTCTGCCACCGGATCCTTGGATTATAATGTCCTAGAAAACGAATACTACGAGGGAGATCGCCTTTTGAATATTGAAGTGGAAGGCGAATTCTTCCCCTGGCTAAAGAATCTAACGGATTATATCCTGGCATCTTCGGGAGAATCCAATCTGAAACTGCATTTGGGCACCTCTGAAGATCAGTTTATGATACATAGCGGCAATATCAATTTGCACAACGGATTTGTTCACTTGAAAGACCAAGTGGAGCCCATGCGAGACATCCAAATTCAGGCAGAATTTCTGGATAATCGCCTAATGATCCAGCGCGGGACCTTCAGCATGGGCAATGGTAATTTCTATATCAACAACCTGTTCGACACAGAACCAAGTGATCATTTCCAACTTGGCTTTTTGGATCTGGGCTATTTTAGAATATTTATTGAAGAACCCGGAATCCAGGCAACCATCCCTGTGGTAGCACCGCCAAAGACGCTTACGAACATAGCCATCAGCGGCCAGGATGGCAGATATGCCGTGATACGCGGACCTTTCGATGATATGAAGATAGAGGCATTGGTAACTGTGGCAAATCTGGATATTCTCTATCCTCCCGGAGCGGATAACTTGTTGAATTTGATCATGTCCGTCCGTAGTACCGGGAAAAAGACAGATACAGAGCCTACCCCCTTACCGTTCAAGCTGGATTTGCAAGTAAACATAGGTGAAAACGTACGTTATGTAACCTATCCCACCAATTTATATCTTAGCCCCGGGGGATTCTTGCATCTCTTGTATGACGGAAACCGCTTCATTGTGGAAGAAGCAAACATAATCTCGGACCGCGGTTCGATTGATTTCTTCGGTACTGTGTTTCAGGTTGAGAACATCGCCATCACCATGATAGATCAACAGAATATACTCAGTGTGAATGGAGACTTTTATAAACGTACTCCGGACGGTAGCATCATCACGCTATCCGTAGCATCCAGTCCCGAATATGACAAGGGTTTCTTCGACCGTTTGCAGATAAATCTTTCCAGCGACAATCCCCAAGATCAAAACATCACACAGGTGCTATCCAGATTGCGTTACAACCAAAGCATGGACGAACTCCCGGATGATCAAAAACAAAACCTACTACAAGACGAAGCTTTGGGCTTGATCGGCGGAAACTTGAATTCTACCGTACTTACACCCTTCTTCTATCCAGTGGAAAACTGGTTTCGGCGGACTCTCAAGCTAGACGGTTTCTCTATCAATGCGGGATTCATCCAGAATATTTTCAGCGAATACTCCGCCAATCCCTCACAATTGGCAGACATGACAGATCTGGCAAATCTCTCTTCGGATATAACGCGCTTCTCATCCTCCATTCTGCTGAACAATCTCTCTGTATCTATGAGTAAATACTTGGGCTATAGAGTGTTTGTAGACTATGAATTGCAATTGCAAGAAGCTACAGACTTGCAGCAGAAGACTAAAATACTGGTTTCGAACGACATTAGCCTGCGTCTGGTATTGCCGCGTCAATTCAGGCTGGGCTACACTCTGAATTACTCGCCCAAGGACACCGGCCTCACGCATGAGCTAATGCTGCAAAAATCCTGGCGTTTTTGGGGACTATAAAAAAACCGGGCACTGCCCGGTCTATAGCTTGAATCCCCAGTCTGCTAGAAATTCACTTTAACACCAACCGCGACTGAGCGTTTGGTATCTTTCCACCAATTGATGCCACCCTCTTTGTCCTTGTATTTTTCGGAGTATTTGGCTATTACGAACCACCTGCGCTTGGAATCCAAACCAATGGTACAACTGGCAGACATATTGGCCCGTGGCACGGCTACCTTGCCCAGGCTCAGGCTGTTTACATTAGTTTTGCTATAAGCAAAAGCTACTTTTTCCAAGCGTTTGTAGCGCGTGTCCACATTTAAACTAAACCACATGGATTTGCCATTTTGAAGGTCATCGCCATACATGTTTTGCCAAGCAAACATCGCCTTCAAACGATCACCGATTATGCCTTGTATCTTGCCATATATACCATAGGAAGACTGTCTGTCTTGCAGGGCCTGTTCTTTCGTGATGATAATGGGAGTGCCATCTGCCAGTGTATCTTGGAAGGCTCTCTCTTCTTCGTAGTGATAATCAAAATATGAGGGGGCAAATCTATCACCGTTTGTGCGGTATTCCAGATTTACTTTCACTACCTTAAAATCGGCATAGACACCGGGCAAGATGCTTCCCGTACCGTTGTCGATCATATGGGCAACTTCCGTATATAGTCCATACTCAGCTTTTTCACTGCGTTTGATGGGTTGAGTGTAATCGAATGAAATGATGGTGGCGGCATCTTTTTTGCCGGTTCGGAGATAATCCAGACTGTCCGGTAAAATGTGTTTCAGATTGCTGTATTGATTGAGATCGCTGTAGATGGAAAAGCCAAGGGTTGCCATATCCAGGATCTTGACGGTGGAATCTGCCAAAGGTTTGAAATGAGCCCGAAAACTCAGCAAATCATTTTTGGTGATATCAGAGCTGAAGAGTTCCAGTTCAGGTTCGAATAAAGTGGGTATTTTGCCTCCGATCAGTAGACCATTGTGCCTTAGATCAGGATAATATGTCATGTTTGAATAGTTCAACATCACCAGGCCATTACCGGTAGAAAACTTTGGGAAACCACCGATGTGAAAGAAGAACGGATCACCCATTTCTGCATAGCGAAAATAGTAGATTTTCCCTAAAGCATCTCCGATATGATCCCAGTCGCTTTCCTTGATATGGTAGTTCTTATCAAATAAGAAATCCAAATCCAGACCCAGGCCGAACTTTTTGTAATTAAATTCCTGAATAAAGCGTAATTGAGTATAGCGGATCGAATCTTCTTCCACTCTACCAAACATGGTGGACGCGCTGTAGCGAGTGCTGGATTTCACTGCAAAAGGCGTACTCTGAGCAGCCGCGTAAAGCGGCAACAATGTAAATATCAAAAAAATCAATCTCCGGATCATGCTTTCTTCCTCGTCGTTTATGTTACTACTGCAATTAAACGAAAATTAATATTGTTGTCAAGCAAAAAAGAGTTTGGAAGCACATTACATCTAGCTTTGGAAAAAAATGAGCAATGATGGGCCAATACAAAGCGGAATCCAAAGCCGATATACTAAATAGGACAATAGAGTAAGCTCAATGAGTCATTGGAGGCATCATTGGAGGCTCATAAAGACCAAAATATCAATCTTGATACCACCTCTGTAGACAGTGTTAATCAAGTGGTCATCAAGCGTTCATCAAGCGTTAATTATTAACGCTTGATTAAGGCTTGATTAAGAGGTGATGAACGCCCTGAATACAGGAAGAAAATGGGTATATTCTTTTGGTCTAATAAGGTTAATAATAGTTACAAGCAATGGACAAAACATTGCCAAATTTGCGGGTTTTGGTGATCAAAACCATGAGATTAGTTGAGTAAATGTCCATTGTTTTTCTGCAAATGCTTATCAGATATTCTTTTCTCTCTTCGATTTATCAATTATGTCCATTGATTGCTATTTGCAATATTCAGTGACTCATTATAATGTTCCACAAATTGTTTCAAGAAACATCAGCACCATAAAGCAGGATCATCAAATCTGTGAAATAATGATTGACAAATTTATGTGGAAATTTGAGAGATAGGACCGTCGGTATCAAATCCGATTTTATCGTGTTCAAAAGAATCATAACACAAGGAGTAAGAATGAGAGTAAAAGCTGTATTTCCCGGACACTATATTCAAGGCTGTGGAGTTATTGGTGAATTGCCGGATCTGATTGATAAACTGGGTAACAGGGCCTTACTATTAGCATCCAAATCCGTGATATCGGGTATAATCTCCGGCTATCCTGATGTGTTTAGCTTGCGCAATATCTCAGTAGATAAGTTTAATGGTGAGTGTTGCCACAAAGAGCTGGATCGTATCAACGGGAAAATTCGGGACTTGGGGATCGATGTTATGATTGGAATGGGTGGGGGAAAGGTAATAGACACGGCAAAGATTTGCGCAGACAATACTGGAATACCGGTAATTGTGATACCCACAATTGCCTCCACAGACGCACCGTGCAGCGGTTGTGCAGTAGTATATAGGGAAAATGGTGTTTTCGAAGAAGTTCTGTATCAGAAAAGCAATCCTACGGTTGTTATGGTTGATCTCGATATCATTGCAGCATCCCCACATCGATTCATCGTATCCGGTATGGGAGATGCACTGGCTACCTGGTTTGAAGCACGTTCCTGCTACAGAACGATGTCTATGAATGAATGCGGTGGACATAGTACTGGAGCCGGTATGAATATTGCCCGCTTATGTTACGATACACTCCTTGAATATGGGCTAATGGCAAAAATAGCGAATGAGAACAGTCTTGTCAGCCCCGCTTTGGAATATATAGTTGAAGCAAATATCCTGCTCAGCGGAATAGGATTTGAGAGCTGTGGAATCGCTTGTGCCCATGCTGTACACAATGGACTTACCATTCTGCAGGAAAGTCACGATTACTATCATGGCGAAAAAGTAGCTTTCGGAGTCCTGACGGGATTGCATCTTACCGGGTCTTCAAAAGAGGAGATAGATGAAGTGTATTCATTTTGTGAGAGTATAGGTCTTCCCACTACTTTGGCAGATATAGGTTTGGACTATCGGGATAGAATGCAATTGCAAAAGGTGGCGATAGAAACCTGTAAGCCGGGCTCTTCAATATACAATGAGGCAAGCCAGATAAATCCAGATACGGTATTGAATGCCATTTTGATGGCGGACGCAACGGGAAGACAAAGGCGAAAAAAAGCATAGAAAGGATATTTTTAAAAGACATAATCCCTGCCCAGCCCTACACCAAATATTGAATGGGGCCCCGCACACGTGCCCGGCGAGATGATATCATTTCGATGAAGAGGGCGTTACAACCGAAAATAGAGCAGATTAACTGCATATTGGACAATTATCTATGGATACTCCATAGAAGCCCATTGCCTCATGTTTTTGTTATTATATCCCCGAAAGTGCTGAAAAATCGATAATAGGAGCAGAGGACATAAAATAAAACCATGTTTGGTTCACCTTGTGCTGCAATATGATTAATATCTATCAGTGTGTTTTAATTGGGATCATGAGCTGATGACTCTCTCGATAAAATCATCAGTCACTCCACAGATAATTTTATATATTAGAATCCCTTAGCAGAGAACTCAAGATGCGGGTACAGCGATGGGAGCGAAAAAAAATAATTTGGACTTGACAGGAAACGGGATATAATAAGATTAGCACTCAGAAGCACAGACTGCTAAGAATAAGAAATCGAAATTTAGTAAATATGGAGGAAAAACAAAATGGCAAAACAAATGCAGTATGCACACGAAGCCCGCACCAGCCTTAAGCGCGGGGTTGACAAACTGGCAGATGCCGTTAAGGTTACCCTTGGACCCAAGGGCAGAAATGTGGTATTGGACAAGAAATTTGGTTCTCCGCTCATCACCAATGATGGCGTAACCATTGCTAAAGAGATTGAATTGGAAGATGCCTATGAAAACATGGGCGCGCAACTCTGCAAAGAAGTTGCGGAGAAGACTCATGATAACGCCGGAGACGGCACCACCACCGCTACTTTATTGGCGCAATCCATCATCGAAGAAGGCCTGAAGCACGTAACAGCCGGAGTGAATCCGATGTATCTGAAGCGCGGATTGGAAAAGGCCACCAAAGTTATCGTGGAACAGATTCACGAATATTCCAAGACTATCAAGAGTAATGCAGAAATCGCTCAGATAGCCAGCATCAGTGCCAACAACGATCCTGAGATCGGCAAATTAATCGCTGAAGCGATGGAAAGCGTTGGAAAAGAAGGCATCATCAATATCGAAGAAGCCAAATCCATCGATACCGGCCTAGAGAAAGTGGAAGGTATGCAGTTTGATCGTGGTTACATTTCTCCATATTTTGTCACCAATCCTGACAAGATGATTGCTGAGATGGAAGAGCCTTTCATTCTGCTTTATGACAAGAAAATCAGCGTGATGAAAGATCTGTTGCCCATTCTTCAGGAAGTGGCTCAGACCGGCAAGCCCCTATTGATAATCTCTGAAGACATCGAAGGCGAAGCTTTGGCAACCTTGGTCGTGAACAAGCTGCGCGGTGTATTGAACATAGTAGCAGTGAAAGCTCCCGGTTTTGGCGATCGTCGCAAAGCCATGATGGAAGATATCGCCATCCTCACCGGTGCCACTCTAATCTCTGAAGATATGGGCCGCAAACTTGACAGTGCGACCATGACCGACTTGGGCCGCGCCAAGAAGATTTTGGTGGAGAAAGAAAACACCACTATCCGTGAAGGTGCTGGCGCTCAAGAAGCCATCGACGGAAGAATCAAACAGATCAAAGCTCAGATCGAAGAAACTACCTCCGATTACGACAAGGAAAAGCTGCAAGAACGTTTGGCAAAGCTTTCCAGTGGTGTAGCAGTGTTACGTGTCGGGGCAGCTACAGAAACTGAGATGAAAGAAAAGAAAGCGCGCGTGGACGATGCTTTGCACGCAACCCGTGCAGCTGTTGAAGAAGGTATCGTACCCGGTGGTGGAGTTACCCTCATTCAGGCCGCGAAAGCCCTCAAAGCCCTGAAAGGATTATCTTATGAAGAAAAAATGGCAGTGGAAATCCTTGCGAAAGCTCTGGAAAAACCTGTTTACCAGATCGCAGCCAATGCCGGTGAAGAAGGAGCCGTGGTAGTTGAAAAGATCAAAGGCTACAAAGATATTCATATGGGATTCAATGCCGCAAACGGTAAGTATGAAGACCTCTTTGAAGCCGGGATCATCGATCCTGCCAAAGTGGTGCGCAGTGCCGTGCAAAACGCTGTCTCAATTTCTGCCTTGTTCCTGACCACCGAGTGTATTGTTACTGATATCCCCGAGCCCGAAGCTCCTGCTCCCATGCCGAACCCAGGAATGGGCGGAATGGGCGGAATGTACTAAAATACAATAAATATAAAGCCTGTGGCCTCCTCATATATGGGGAGGCCTTTACTGTAGGTCGATAAGGCTGTCACTTAATGCGGGATGCTTTTTGTGTATTGACAAAATTGGACTCCGCAAATTCAGGTATTTACTCTTAGAATGAAAATAAAAGAACTGAATCCCTTTGTACGCCATACGGTGTATATGCTGATGTTCGCTGCCATATTTAACGGTGCAGTGCAATCATTGGCGCAAACGCAGGACATTATTGCCCGCAAGGCGTTGCACGCCATGGATTGGCAATTGATGCTGATGACCATGATCTGGCCCATATCAAATTTCCTCTCGATCTGGTGGGGAAGGCTATTCGAGCAATCCCATCACAAATCCCGCTATTTCATTGTGGGTGGTATCGTAGGCAGGCTTACTTTGATCTATGCTATCTGGCTGACTACCATGAACGAGTTTTTGGTGGTAATGGGACTGTTATATTCTGCAAATTCTCTGTTGGTTCCTGCACAGAACACCATATATCAAAAGAATATCCGGCCTCAGCGCCGCTCTGCCGTCTATGGGTATACCATGAGCATTGGAATGGTGGTGTCTGTAACCCTTACCTTCATTGCCGGCAGAGTGCTGGACAGCAATGAAAACAGCTACAGATGGATATTGGCGCTTACGGGTATTGCCGGTTTCGTTAGTACGATATTGCTTTCTCGCATAAAAATACAAGAACCGGTGGTTGATCCACCGGTTGGACGCAAACAGATATCTTTTAAAGACGCTTTAACAGATCCAATAAAGCGTAGCCTGAAATTAATGAAAGAGAACAAAGCTTTTGCTGCCTTCGAAAGAAGCTTTTCGATCTACGGTATGGGTTACATCATGATGCAACCGATAATTCCCATATACATGGTAGATAAACTACAACTGAGTTATACCAACAACTTTCTGGCTAAAGGAATCCTTTCTCAGGTAGGGATGTTGTTCTTGGCACCTCTGTTTGGTAGGTTGCACGATAAGATGCATCCATTCAAATATATAGGATATAGCTTTGCATTGTTGATGCTGTTTCCCATTTTATTTGTCTTATCATCGCTCTGGGCCGGTGAATCGGTAGTCGCCGTGATAGTTGTATTTATAGCCTATACGATCTTTGGCCTGGCTATGACCGGAGTGAATATGGCCTGGAATATGAGTTCGATATTCTTTGCCGGGAATGATGATGCTGCCATGTACCAAAGTGTTCATGTAACCCTAACCGGGGTACGCGGATTGATAGCTCCGGTCTTGGGTTTCATACTGCTCAAGGGGTTAGGTATAGAATCAGTGTTCATAGTTGCAGCAGGATTTCTGGCTCTGGCCTCATTTATGAGTTTCAAGGATTACCGCTTGCTGCGTAAAAGTTTTCTTCCAAATTTGTAGATACATCTACTTCTATCACGTTGCTTGCTGCCATATTTGAATTAGTGGAGCCAATTTGATGTGCCGATAGCTGCTCCACCGGATTTGCTAAGTGCCACAGTAACCCTGTGAAGTATGCGAAGAATATTAAAACAGCAGAGTACTAGAAATCAGTTGACGAAAAAAAGCAGGAATGAGAGCCTGACCTGAGCAATTAAGGGAGCCTGTATGAAAAAGAGACTTTTAATAGCAACCGGCGGTGGAGATTGCCCCGGTCTGAATGCAGTGATAAGAGCTATCGTGAAGCGAGCTTCACAGGAGCGAACTTGGGAAGTATTGGGGTCTATAGATGCCTTTGACGGTATTCTGAGGGATCCTATGCATTTAGTGGAATTGACCCCTGAAACCGTAGCGGGTATACATGTGCGAGGCGGAACAATCATAGGCACGACTAACAAGGGCGGACCATTTGCCTGGCCTGTGAAAGACGAACATGGAAAGTGGACAACGGTGGATCGCAGCCAGGATTTTGTGCAAAGGCTCCGCTATCAAAACATTGATGCCATTATCAACATCGGTGGGGACGGGTCTCAACGCATATCGCAAGGCTTGTTTGAGCTGGGCTGTCCCATCATCGGAGTACCCAAAACCATCGATAACGACCTCAGCGATACGGATTTTACTTTTGGTTTTCAAACTGCCGTAGATGTAGCCACAGATGCAGTGGATAAACTGGTAACCACCGCTGCCAGTCACCACAGGGTATTGATATTGGAAGTGATGGGGCGTTATGCCGGTTGGATAGCACTTCATGCATCAATCGCAGGTGGGGCAGAGGTATGTCTGATTCCGGAGATACCTTATGATATTGATAAGGTTATGGAAGCAATAATGCAGCGCTTTGATAATGGCAGAGGTTTTGCAAATATCGTGATAGCCGAAGGCGCGGTGCCCATTGGAGGGGAATTGTCCTATACAGAGAATAACACACCTGGTGCGATGAAAGTAAGACTTGGAGGTGCCGGTATGCGCCTGGGCGAGGAATTACGAAAAGCGGGCTGTCCCATAGAGATTAGAGAAACCATCTTGGGGCATCTGCAACGTGGTGGTACGCCAAATGCATTCGATCGCATCCTGGCATCGCAATTCGGAGTAAGGGCCTTCGAATTGGTCTTAGCGAAAAAATGGGGTCACATGGTGGCATATAAACATCCCAACATCGTCGCTGTGCCCATCAAAGATGCCATCAAAGAATACAACCTGGTAAATCCTAAAGGCAATCTGGTAAAAACAGCCCGGGGACTGGGAATATCGCTGGGAGACTGACTCCTCTGTTTGCTTTTGGAAAAAGCGAGCTTATATTATCATCAGAAAAACAAAAATATATATGGAGGCTATAATGCCAAAAGTCTTGATCGCCACAGAGAAACCCTTTGCCGCGGAAGCCGCAGCAAAGATCAAAGCCGAGCTGGAAGCCGCTCAGTACGACTACAGTTTTTTGGAATCCTATACGGATGTGAGTGATTTTCACAAGGCTGTTGCCGAAGCTGAAGCGCTTATCATCCGCAGCGATAAAGTGGATGAAGCGGTTCTCAATGCAGCGAAAAAGCTGAAAATTGTGGTAAGAGCCGGAGCAGGATATGACAACGTGGATCTCAAAGCAGCTACAGCCCACGATGTAGTTGTGATGAACACTCCTGGGCAGAACTCGAACGCGGTGGCTGAACTCGCCATCGGCATGATGATCTATATGGCTCGGGGTAGATTCAACGGTAAAAGCGGTACTGAAATTGCCGGTAAGAAACTGGTGCTCTTCGGCTTCGGACATATTGCCCGCCTTGTCGCCAAAATGGCAATCGGGATCGGGATGGAAGTGTATGCATACGATCCTTACATTGCCGATGAAGTAATGGTGAAAGAAAGCGTGAAAGCACTAAAGAAAGTAGAAGACATCTTCAAAACCGGAGACTACGTATCCTTGCACATACCTGCAAATTCGGAAACAAAAAAGTCTATCAATTGGAACCTGCTTTCTATGCTGCCAGAAGGCGCTACTCTGGTGAATACTGCTCGCAAAGAAGTGATTGATGAAGAAGCCTTATTGAAGGCTTTTGCAGACAAGAAAGGCTTCCGGTATGTGAGTGACATAGCCCCGGATAATCTGGCGGCAATTAACGAGCAGTTTGCGGACAGAATATTCTGCACTCCAAAGAAGATGGGCGCGCAAACCGCTGAAGCGAATACCAATGCCGGCATAGCGGCTGCAAAACAGATTATCGGATATTTTGAGAAAGGCGATAAGACCTTCAAAGTGAATTAATCGGATTACAATATAACTAACTAGGCCGGGCTAACCCCCGGCTTCTTTTGTATACAATTAACTATTCCAATACCACTACCATTGTACCTCTCTTAGCAGATTCCGGCAGCCTAAGTAATTCTATCTACCTACGCAAAGCCTTGTAAGATTGTATATAAGCGCTTTATCAGAACACCCCTTCCAAAATTTTCCTTGTCTTTTTTCCATTGTTCTAAATATGGGACACAAAGGATAAATTACAGAGGAATGTAAAAATGAAGCTATCAAAACGTGCTTTGGAAATCCAAGCTTCCCCTATCAGGAAGCTGATGCCTCATGCGGTAGACGCGAAGAGCAGAGGCATTAAAGTGTATCACCTAAACATCGGCCAGCCCGATATTCCTACCCCCCCTCAGATGATGAAGGTTTATCATGAGTTTTCGGAAAAAGTGCTGGCATACGGGCCCTCGCAGGGGCTTGAGGTGTACCAGCAGGGGCTGGTACATTATTACAAACGCTTAGGTATATCTTTGGATACCAAAGACATTATTGTGACCACAGCAGGTAGCGAAGCAGTTACCTTTGCCATGATGGTTGCTGCCAACGAAGGCGATGAGATCATTGTACCGGAACCTTTTTATACGAACTACAACGGTTTCGCCACTATGGCATCGATCAAACTGCAAGCTATTACCACTCTGGCGGAAAATGGCTTTGCTTTGCCGAATGATGAAGCATTTGAGGCACTAATCGGCCCTAAAACACGGGCAATAATGCTGTGCAATCCCGGTAACCCGACCGGTGCAGTGTATAGCAACGAAGAGCTTTTCCGCGTTGCCGCTTTGTGCAAGAAGCATGGTCTCTTCCTCATTTCGGATGAGGTGTATCGGGAGTTTATATATGATGGGCTTTGCCATACAAGTGTATTGCAGATTCCGGATTTTGACGCGAACGCCATCATGGTGGACAGTGTTTCCAAGCGCTATTCTGCTTGTGGAGCCCGCATCGGTTGCATCGTATCCAGAAACAGGGACTTGATGTCAGCCACGCTGAAATTCGCTCAAGCCAGATTGTGCCCTCCCACCATCGATCAATTGGCAGCCAACGCCTGCGTGTATCTGCCGGATGAGTATTTTCATGAAATGGTAGCAGAATATCAATCTCGCAGAGACCTGGTCTATAATGAACTGACAAATATCGATGGAATAATCTGCAAAAAACCTCAAGGTGCTTTCTACATTGTAGCCAAGTTACCTATAGAAAATGCTGAAGACTTCGTTACCTGGATGCTGGATGAGTTTCAGATAGACGGCAAAACTGTGATGGCTGCGCCGGCGGAAGGATTCTATGCTACTCCCGGTCTGGGAAAAAATGAATTGCGCCTGGCCTACATACTGAATAAAGAAGCTCTGAAAGATGCCATGCGCATCTTCCGCGCGGGACTGACGGAATACAAGAAGACACATAAATAGTATGAACGATAAGATCCTGGTTCGTCATATTCTGGAAGGATTGATTCACAATCTGAACAATCCTCTGAACCTGATCCTGGCCTATAGCCATCGTCTGCGTAAAGAGCATCCGAATATTGATGAAATCGACAAAATATACAGAGCCGGAATCAGGATCGACAATATGTTGAAAGACTTGTATAGCCAATTGACAGAGAGATCTTTTGCCTTGAAGCAGGAGATCTCTCTGCCCAAATGGATGGACCAGGAAATTGGCTATCTGCAACACTATCTACCCATCAAACACCACTTTCGCTTGTATCAAGATAAGGCTTTAAAAGAGTGTGTTGCCAGTGTCAGTGCGATGGAACTGTCCATGTGGTTCGAGACAGCTTTGCTAAGGCTAAGTATGTGGTATGAAAACATGGATATTCGAACCGGGGCTACGATACATGAGGGTTGTAGTGCCATCTTTTTGGCATTCAATCAAGAAATAGAGCTTTCCGAGGAGCAGATTGACATACTGTTACAAATGCCGGAATCAACTATGTTTGAGGAAGAGAGTTTTGGTGTTCATGGCATATGGGTTCCTGAACAGAACAAAATTTTGGGTGTGATCAGATGAAGGATAAAGCACGTTTATTGATTGTCGACGATTCAGTGGAAAGCCTCGAGCTAATCGATACCCAACTTGACAATAAATATCACACATCTTTGGTTACATCTCTAAGTGAGGCCAGAAAGAAGCTGCTGAATAACCGCTATCACATTGCTATCGTCGATCTTGTATTGCCCGGTGAGAATGGTTTGGACTTGATCAGAGAACTTTCTACGGATCATCCCTATACAGCCGTGATAGCGATCAGTGGCCAGGCTTCGATCGAAGCAGCCGTAATGGCTATGAAACTAGGGGCTGCTGAATTCTTGGTGAAACCGCTAAGCAATCCTGACCTGATCAATATCATGGTGGAAAAGACGCTTCAAGCTCAGTGGTTACTGGAAGAAAACCGCAGACTGAGCGCGATGCTGAGAAAGGAACTGGATACGGATCTGATCATCGGAAACTCCGTTCCCATACAATCCATCATCCAAAAATTAAAGAAGATCGCGGGTTTGGATACTCTGGCTTTGATAACCGGGGAGACCGGTGTGGGGAAAAGCGTCTTTGCAGAATTGATCCATCGCAATAGCCCTCGCAGAGGTGAGAAATTTGTCTCTGTAAATTGTGGAAGCCTCACCGAGACACTGCTGGAAAGCCTGCTGTTTGGGCATAAACGCGGTGCTTTCACCGATGCCAATCGGGACAAGATAGGCTATTTTCAGGAAGCTAACGGGGGCACATTGTTTCTGGATGAAATCACTGAAACTTCGCTTGCTTTTCAGGTAAAGCTTTTAAAAGTTTTGGAAACAGGAGTTTACAGAGCAGTAGGTTCTGATGAGGACACCCGTACCGATACCCGTATAATCGCTGCCAGCAACAAAGACATTGAAGCGTTGGTAAAAGAAGGCTTGTTCCGCGAAGATTTGTACTACAGATTGAACGTAATAAACTTGCATATCCCGCCGCTTCGGGAACGCAAGGACGATATCAGAGTCTTGGCTAGCTCTTTTGTGCAAGAGTTTTGTGATAAATACAACAAAGCTGAACTGAAGATATCGCCCGGAGTGATGTCTTTACTGCTAAACTACAATTGGAAAGGTAATATCCGGGAATTGCGCAATGCCTTGGAACATGCTGTGATTATGGCTGAAAACAAGGTTGTACAACCCGAAGACCTTCCGGAAAGCGTTAGTGGTATGTCCGGATCCACGGAAGTCTTTGTTGAGATCGACAATGCGAGCTGGGCACAAGCCCGGGATGCTTTCAGTAAACATTATATTCAAAATCTGCTGGCTAAAACCGGGGGAAACGTCCTGCGTGCTGCTGCTATGGCAGAGATAACCAGGGAAAACTTCTATAAAAAATGTACAAAGCTGGGCATAAACTGGCGTAAATATCGCAAGTCCAGCGACAATGATAATGGTGGTGAGATATGAAAACAAAATGGAAGATTTCTCCATACCTGTACCTGTTACCTGCTTTGGTAATCGTAATTGCCTTTCGGTTGATTCCGATCGTGATGAGTTTTATACTCTCTTTTTTCGATTGGTCACTTCAGGGAACAGGCAGATTCATAGGTTTGGAGAATTACAGCAAGATGTTACAGGATTCTGTGTTTTGGCAATCGATGGGGAATACATTCTGGTTGGTTATCATCCTGGTGCCTTCCACCATAGTGCTATCCCTACTGTTTGCCGTGCTGCTCAATAAGATTAAATACTTCAAGAGCCTGTTTCGGATTGTGTATTTTATGCCCTTTGTAACTTCGTTGGTAGCTGTATCTATTGTGTGGAAACTGATCTTCAACGAACAGACCGGGTTAATGAATACCTTTTTGGGCTATATAGGCATTTCCCCCCAGGCATGGCTCTCTGAATCCCGGGGCATCTTCCTGATTATGTTTGAAAATCTTGGTTTTGATAAATTGCCGCAATTCTTTCATGGTCCATCGCAAGCGCTTTTTGCCATCATCATCATGACGGTATGGAAGGGTTTGGGATACAACACCATCATCTATCTTGCGGGGTTGCAAAACATCTCCAAGGTCTATTATGAAGCTGCTGAGATCGACGGTGCCGGCAAGGCGCGTCAGTTCTGGAATGTAACCGTCCCTCTGATTTCACCCACCACTTTTTATGTATTGATCATGACCACCATTACCACATTCCAAACTTTCTCGCAGATATATTTGATGACCGATAAGGGCGGACCCTTGAACACTACCAAGCTAATCGTTTACTACATATATGAACGTGGATTCGATGTATTGGAAATGGGTTATGCCAGTGCGGTTGCCCTAGCTTTGTTTGTCTTGATTCTCATGCTAACCATCTTCCAGCGTAGAGTCGAAAGACACGTGAATTATTAAAGGGGAAATACAATGGATAGATTCAGAAGCATTATAACCTACACAATCCTGATAATATTTGGACTGACCATGGTTGTTCCCTTTTTGTGGATGCTTTCCACATCTCTAATGACTCAAAGTGAGTTTAACAAACAAGAAACTCTGTTCATACCCAAAGAAGAATACCATGTTTGGAATAACAACGGACAGACGGAGCGTATCCTCTTGGTGACGGACAAAGGCGATATCAGCATAATTCATGTATTAGATGAAGATCTGAATATCACAGAAGAATACAAAGAAGTGCCAAGCTCACAGATCGAAATGATCCGTAAGAAGCCCAGCTTCCATTTCGCGAATTATATCAAGGCCTTCAAGAAAGTGCCTTTTGGACTGTATTTCTATAATACTATATATGTGTCTTTGTTTAGCTTGATCGGAGTAATATTCACTTCTTTGCTGGCCGCATACGCCTTTGCCCGCATGGAGTTCAAGGGCAGAGATTTTTTCTTTTACTTATTTCTGTCCATGATGATGGTACCTCAACCTATTTATATGATTTCGTCCTATGTGTTATTGGATAAACTTAGCTGGCTGGATACCTATAACGCGCTAATCATACCCTGGATTGCCAATATATTTACCATCTTTCTGTTCCGGCAGCATTTCAAATCTTTACCCAAAGAGCTTTTTGACGCGGCATCGATAGATGGCTGTTCTACTTTTGGAATGCTTTGGCGCATAGTGGTTCCGTTATCAAAGCCCGTGATAGCAACGGCTTCAATCTTTTCATTGATCTCCAGTTGGAATAGCTTCATGTGGCCATTGGTGATGATCAACCGCCCCGAATTGCGTGTGTTGCAAGTAGGACTCAGCTATTTCAATCAAGAGGCTTCTACGCAAACCACACTGTTGATGGCGGCATCCACCTTTAGCATATTACCGATTGTTATTCTGTTCTTCTTTGCTCAGAAACAAATTATCGCCAGCTATTCGCGTAGTGGAATGAAAGACTAAGAAGGAGTTGTAATGCCCAAAAGTGATGATATTAGACGAAAACTGAACAAAGCCAGAAAAGTGGAGTATATAAGACCTGAACCCCGGCGTATCGTAGATAATACTCCGATCAGACCTCAGGCTTTGGTTCCCGTATTTCACAATCGTGTACTGGCATGGCTGATATTTGCCATAACTCTGGTGATATACATCAGCACTCAAGCCCGAACCATGAGCTTTTGGGATAGCGGGGAATATGCCACATGCATCAGCATATTGGGAGTTCCGCATCCTCCGGGGAATCCGTTCTATATCGTATTTGGCAGAGCCATAGTCGCTCTTTTTGGCGGGATAGTGTCTCATGCTGTGATAGCGGCATTCATATCCTGTCTGGCATCCGCATTTGCCGTGATGTTCACCTATTTGTTTACCGTAAAGCTGGTAAGCATGATGAAAGTGCGAGCTTGGGAAGCTATGATTGCCGGAACTGTGGCGGCTTTGTATACCGCATTCTCTTTCACCTTCTGGATGAATGCCATCGAAGCAGAGGTTTATTCGGGATTGGTCTTCTTTGTAAATCTGATACTCTGGCTTACTCTGCTGTGGGTGGAAAAGAGCGAAGATTACAGCCATCAGAACATACTACTTCTGATAATTTATCTGTTCTTTCTGGGCTTTTGTGTGCATCAAACGGCCCTGCAAATAGCTCCAGCGGTTCTTTTCATTGTAGTGTATCCTCTTTTGCAAAATGGTATCCAGAAAGATAATTTCTGGATCAAGGTAGTGGGATACACATTCGCGATCTTGGCCGGATACTTTATCCTTGGCGCCATCGGCAAAGCTGTAGCGGTAGATGATTTTGATAAATGGGGATTTGCTTTGGTCGCGCTGTTGATCATAGCATACGAGTTGCGTGATGTGTTTGGAAAACGATTCTGGCAGTTATCCTTTCTTTTGGTATTGGTTGGCGTCTCCAGCCATATTTATCTGATGATCCGCGCAGCAGACAGACCCTTTATCAACGAAGGGCACCCCAGCACAATATCTTATTTCACGGATTACGTTTTGCGCAAACAGTATGGTAATACCAGTTTCATTCAGCGCAGGGGCAGCTTTTTTGGTGATCAGATGGGCTACCATTTTATCCGCTATTTTGGCATGCAGTGGTTCCCTCAGGGGATCCTGGCTCCAATCGTAAATATGGGCTCCGCGATGGGCAAATCTTTAGGTGCGGCAATTGTAGTTCTCTTGGGCTTCGCTGGCGCTATTTTCCACCGCCGGGGGAATAAGCATAGTTTCAACTATTTTCTCAGCATTATTATCCTTACTACCATAGTTATGGTTTTTGTGATGAATCTCTCCAATACAGAAGTGCGCGACAGGGACTATTTCTTTGTGGTAGCGTACAATATGTGGGCGGTTTGGCTTGGAATCGGTGCTCTGGCATTCATAAATTTGCTTAAAAATCAATCTGCCCGCTATATCCTTGCTGCCATCATGTTGCTTTTGCCTATTGGAAACATGATCTCGCAATATCATGTGCACGATCGTTCGCAAGAATACATAGCTCTGGATTATGGCCTAAACTTCCTGAATTCATTGGAAGAAAACGCTATCATATTTACTAATGGTGATAACGACACATTCCCTCTGTGGTACGCACAGGCCGTAGCAGATCCTCACGCCAAGGAACACATCTATCCTGCGGAGGATATCCAGCCCTCAGCCCAAGCCAGGGATGCCATGAGATCTGCGATGGAGTACAAGAGCAAATATCTGAAGGGAATCCGTAAGGATGTCTCGGTAGCAAATCTATCTTTGTTGAATACTGAGTGGTATATCCGCCAGCTCCGGGATAAGGAAGGCATCCTGTTCAATATTCCGGATGAGAAGATCGATGAATTGTACGTGACGCGCCTCAATCAAGATCTAGTGGTTCCCGGAACCGAGGCCAGTGGATCTTTTGTATTGGAATTGGAAGAAACCCCTTCCTGGCGTCAGCGCGAACCATTCTATAGAGTATCCGACCAGGCTGTGATGAAAATTATTCAGGACAACTTTGGTCATCGTCCCATCTATTTTGCCGTTACCTGCGAAAGCTTTATCGGTTTTGAAGATCACACCCGCAATGAAGGCATGGTAGCTCGCGTTGTGTCAAACAATGCAGAAGACCAGGAAAACATCCCTAGATTGCTGGACAACATCGACATGGTTTATGAATATCGCTCTATCAGCGACGACAAAGTATTCAAAGATGAAAATATGCGGCGCTTGGTGTTGAACTACGGTTCTGGTTTTGTGAGAGCCGCCACTTACTTTGCCAATATTGGCGATGCCGAAAAAGCCCGTTCCTATATAGATCGCGGAAAAATCTTCATCGACAATGAAATCAAACTAACGGAGTTCTATACTACCATATACACCCAAAACCGGGATTGGCTTGAATTGGAAAGTTTCGTGGACCGCGTAATTTTCCCGCATTCTGAAGGATGGAAGATATATGTGCACTTTGTGTTGCAACACCTTCTGGATAATGCTCCCCAGCACAGTATTCGTTTCATAGAAAAAGGCATGCTACAATACCCCAATGAAGTTACTTTTGCGCAGGTTGCGCTATATTTAGCTGAAAGCTCGGATATGGACAATGAAGTAATCGCGATGCTGCAGAGGGTAGAATCCCAGGTAGAATATGACGTGATGCCATACATAGAAGTAATTCAAAATCCTTTAGGAGACTAAATATTGCCTCAGAATATATATACAGTTCTCATCGGTGGTAAAGCCGGTGAAGGAATCAAAAAATCAGCCCAGGTGATTGCCCTGCTTGCAGTGCGTCATCAAAACAATGTTTTTCAAAACGATGATTATCAGTCACTCATCAAAGGCGGACACAATTTCAGCGTGGTAAGCATGTCTGGCGAGGCCATGTATAACTGTTATAAGTCAGCTGATCTCATCGTCAGCTTCGATAAACGAAGTGTAGAAAAACACATCAGCGAGATTAGCGAAAGAGGCTTGCATTTCTGCGATGAAGCAGACGCAGATATAGCGGGACTTGTCTGCTTACCTTTACGCAAACTGGTAAAAGAGCATTATCCGGAAGATGGTAATATGTCCATGGCACCGATAGCAATTTTTTGCGCTGTGCTGGACATCAGCGAAGACATGATGCTAAACACTATCGCCAGCGAGTTTAAGCACAATATCCCTCAAAACCAGGCATTCGCCCAAAAATTGTATGGCATTGTTCGAAAAATGGGTCTTTATTGCCCTTACACCTTGAAACAAAAAAGGACTATTCCGCAAACACTCTATACCGGGAATCAATTGATTGCTTTAGGAGCTTGGGCAGCTGGTCTGGATTACTATTTCGGCTATCCCATGACCCCCGCATCCTCGATCTTGCATTATCTGGCGAAAAAGAGCGACAGAATGGGCGTGATTACCATTCACGCGGAAAGTGAATTGGCTGCGGCTAACATGGCGCTGGGAGCATGTTTTGCGGGCAAGAGAGCGGCAGTAGGAAGCAGTGGTGGCGGTTTCGCCCTGATGCAGGAAGCCTTTTCTATGGCAGGTATGGTGGAAGCTCCGCTGCTGTGTTTTCTGTCTTCCAGACCCGGTCCCGCAACCGGTGTATCCACCTATACAGCCCAGGAAGATCTGAATTTCGCATTGCATCAGGGGCACGGCGAGTTCCCGAGGATCCTGGCGAGTCCCGACAGCTTTGAAAGAGCTTTTTCCTTGGCAACCGAGCTTATGAATCTTGCTTGGGAAAGCCAGAGTCCGGCTATTCTTCTCACCGAAAAACATCTTAGCGAATGCATGACAAATGTAAAAATCCCGCTTGATAGCATAACAGAGAGCCAAGTAAACCTTTCTGCTGATGATAAGTATCTCCGTTACAAAATCACCGAATCAGGCGTATCACCGCTACGTTTTCCCGGTAAAGATAATTGCTCTGAAGACGATGTGATAAAGTGGAACACAAACGAACATGTGGAAAGTGGAGTGCGTACCGATGATGCTGAAGCAGTAAAACGTATGAAAGAGAAGCGCTTGCGTAAGCTCAATACTATAAATGAGCTCTCTCAAAGATATGAAAGAGTAATGGTCTATGGTAGCGGAAAACCAATCGTATTTGCCTATGGCTCCACAGCTTTGGAGTTGCGTGAAGCTATGAAATACATTGATTTCACTTTGGTCGTGCCTATATATCTGGAACCCTTTCCATATGAAGAACTGCAGCCTTATCAGGATAGCGAAGCGATCGTGGTGGAACATTCCATCATGCCAAACTTTGCCAAGTTTCTCAGTAGCAAGATGGCTCTGAAAGTGAAGGCAAATATTCTTCGCTACGATGGTCGCCAATTTTCTGCTGAAGAATTGGTTAAAGCAATAAGGGAGGCCGACAATGCGTAAGCTGATCAGTGACAAGGAAAACACATGGTGCATTGGCTGTGGAAATTTCGGAATCTTCAATGCCATACGAAAGAGCATAAAAGAACTTGTTGAAGAGGATCATACACTTTCAGATTTTGTGATGAGTTCCGGGATAGGGTGTCATGGCAAAATCTTCGATTATCTGGATATATCCGGTTTGTACGGTCTGCATGGACGTGCTCTGGCAAGCGCTCAAGGTATTAAAATGGCAAATCCCCAGCTTCATGTAATCACATTTGGCGGTGATGGTGACAGCTTAGGGGAGGGTCTAGAGCATACTCTTTTTGCTGCAAAGCGTAACATGGATGTAACATTGATTCTACACAATAATGGTAATTACGGGCTCACCACCGGCCAGGCATCTCCTCTTTCTACTCTTGGGTTCAAGGGACTTTCCACTCCCAAGGGCAATGTGGAACCGCCCTTCTCAGCCATCAATCTGCTTATGGAGGCCGGAGCCTCGTTCGTTGCCAGAGGTTATAGCGCAAAGATCGATCACCTCAGCGATCTGATGCGTAGGGCAATATTGCACAAAGGCTTCTCTTTTATCGAGGTTCTGCAGCCGTGTGTCAGCTACAACAACACTTACGAGCTTTATAACCACAGATGTGCCATCATGGATAGTATTCCAGACAACACTGAAGAAGCCCGCAGGCTTGCGCTGGATACTAACAGCATCCGTCTGGGGGTGTTTCGGGAGGAGGAGCGCCCGGTATATCACGAAGCAGTGGCTAGTAGGGCTCCAGCCATGACGATAGGCCAAAGAATAGCTTTTTTGCAAGAAAATCAATGAGCAAAAGGAATATATTCCAAGCCTTTTTCCTTGTAGTAGCCCTAGCAATACTTACTTTTGTGATAACTGTCGGCAAAGCCTCCATCCACAATATCTGTCCTTATGCCATAGTCTGTTTTGGCATATTGAAAGGCAATATTCTCATTCTCAGTCTCGGCTTGGCTTCTCTGGGCATTTTCCTTGGGATACTATTGATGGTGATGTCCATGTTTTGGGGCAGAGTGTTTTGCGCTTATGTGTGCCCCATAGGTACTTTTCAAGAGTTGCTATTCATGTTTTCCCATCGCAGGAAAAGGCGACAGATTCCGTATTATGCCGAGCATAAACTTAGCAAGATCAAATATTGGATCTTGGGCATAAATTTTGTTTTGGTTGTTTCCGGCTTTGCCTGGATCTACATCAATTTTTGTCCGATATATGCGTTGTCACGGCTGCCCGCATTAGCTCCGTTGGGGATCATCACGATCATGATAATCGTGATAGGAGGAGTATTCATGGAACGCTTCTGGTGCCGATTTCTGTGTCCCTATGCCGCCTTACTGAATATCGCTCAAGTGTTGGGTGCTTTGTTTGGGATCAGGCGACGCAAGATTCGTAGAAATCTGGAACGCTGTACAGATTGTGGTATCTGCAGCCTATATTGCCCCATGAATATAAATGTTAACCGTGATGAATATGTGGAATCTGTAGAATGCATCATGTGCGGACGCTGTGCCAAAAAATGTCCCAAAACCGGGACCATCACTATAGAGAGAGAACCATGAAAAGAGTGTTACCGATAATCTTAGTATTATTACTTATACTGATAGCCATCATACAGATTATGGCTGCGCGTGGTGTATTTCCCAAACGAGAAAAACAGACCGTGTGCCCTGTTGATGCCATTTACATGGAGAATGGGAAAGCAAAGATAGATAGTGTAAAGTGCATCGGATGCCGTCGCTGCGTGGATGGCTTTATCGTGATCCCAAACATGATTGTACCCGATACTCTCGCTTCTGAAGCAATACCAGCGAACGATAGTGATGTACCTACACAGATCCAAATTGAGGCCGAAAATCCACCTGAAGAAAGAGTGAAAGTGAAAAATCCAAGTGTATCCCAAATCAACGATATTCGCATGGATTCGACTATATTGGCACAAGAGGAGGAGAGACAGAAGCGATATCAGGTTGTGGATGCCTCCACTTGTATCGCTTGCGGATTTTGTTTGAAAGTGTGCCCGGAAGGAGCTATAACATATCAGGATGGTAAAGCCTATATTGATCCCGATAAATGCATCAATTGCGGTATCTGTTTAGGAAATGATCCCAAGGTTTTCAAAGGGTGTCCGGTAGACGCTATTCATCCCTCATCCGGACATTGAGTTAACTACTCTGCGAAATCGTCTCATCCTGATATAAAAAGCATGAGACTAAGTATACATGCCATTCCTTCAATTACAATTACTTAGGCCTCTAATCTAAATAAATCATGAATTGTATGCTTGCCTTGTGGTTCTTGATCGATAAGTGAGGATTTTCCGGTTTTGCTTCAAAGAAAATCTGATCTAACAGATACTAGGAGAGGCACGGGACATACCCGATAGTTTCCAAACAAAAAGACCGGCCCTTATCATAAGACCGGTCTTTTCGGATATTTATCTATCTATTAGTGATGTTTATGGGTCACTTCTTCCACTACCTGACCATTACTGATCGAGCGTTTGAAGTAGTAAGTATGCAGCAGCTTCTGAGCCAGAGGTGAATTCGGGGCACCGAGGAAGCGTTCGTATACCTTCAATACTTCAGGATTTTTGTGAGATTTGCGGACCGGTAATGAGCGGTCTTCTTCATATAGAGCAAGACCTCTGCGTGCACGGGAAGCGATGTCGTTGCCATAGGGCTGTCCACCACCACCAACGCAACCGCCGGGGCAAGCCATGATTTCGATGAAATGCCAGGGTGATTCACCCTTGGTTTTCAGGCCTTCACGTACTTGATCCATGACCTTGCGGGCATTCCCCAAGCCATGTGCCACGGCTACTCTCAGGTCGCCAAAACCGGGTACATTGACTGTGGCTTCCTTCACACCTTCCAGACCGCGCACTCCTTGAATTTCCACGTTTTCCAGCTCTTCTCCTGTTACTAGAGTATAGGCAGAGCGGATAGCGGCTTCCATTACACCACCGGTAGCACCAAAAATAGTTCCGGCTCCTGAGTAGAAGCTCATTCCTTCATCAGGTTCTTCTTCGGGAATATTCGCAAAGTCCACGCCGGCTTCTTTGATCATGCGTAAGAATTCACGAGTGGTAAGCACATAGTCTGTATCCTGAAACCCGCTGTCACTCAGTTCTGGGCGACGGGCTTCAAATTTCTTCGCTGTGCAAGGCATGATGGCCACAGATACTATCTTAGCTGGATCGATGCCATGTTCTTGAGCGTAGTATGTTTTTGCCAACACACCAAACATACTCATCGGGGATTTTGCCGTGGAAACGCAATCAGCCAGATCCGGATAGTAAGTTTCCATGAATTTGATCCAACCGGGAGAGCAGGATGTAATGAGTGGGCGCTTTTCGCCGGCTTTCAGCTTCGCAACGCATTCGGTGCCTTCTTCCATGATGGTGAGATCAGCGGTGAAATTTGTATCCATCACGCTGTCGAAACCGATCTTGCGGAGGGCGGCATACATCTTTTTGGGGGTTACGCTACCCAGCGGCATACCAAATTCTTCGCCCAGAGATACGCGAATAGAGGGAGCCTCTTGTACGATTACATGCTTTTCGGGATCCAGAATAGCTTCCCACACCTCGTCGATTTCGCTTCTTTCTCGCAGAGCACCTGTGGGGCAGTAAACTGTGCATTGACCGCAGTTTACGCAAGGACTCTGAGCCATACCAAGTCCAAAAGCGGTGGTTACTTCACTGCCTATGCCACGATCGCTATTGGTAAGCGCGTATACGGTTTGCACTTCATTACATACTGTGATGCAACGACCGCAAGCGATACATTTGTTGGGATCGCGAACGATGGAGGGAGAACTGTAATCAACCGGTTTCTTCTTCAGAATGTTTGGAAGCGTGTCAGGATCCACACCCAGGTTATTAGCCAATGTCTGCAGTTCACATTTGTTGTTTGCCGAGCAAGTAGGGCACACAACTTCATGATTGGAGAGAATCATCTCTACCAGGGTTTTGCGGTAAGAGCGCAGTTTCATGCTATTGGAATGTATTTTCATGCCTTCAGCCACAGGGGTGCAGCAAGCACGCTTGGGAACTGGACTGCCCTCGATATCTACAACGCATACGCCGCAATTGGCAGTTGGTGGAAGATCAGGGTGATAGCAGAGTCTGGGGATATATATCCCGTATTTGTCGGCTGCTTCGATGATGGTCGTAGTATCCGGAACTTCCAGGTGATGACCATCAATCCAAACGTTGACGTTTTTAGCCATAATTCTATTCCTCTTGTGTTATTTTTGAGTTATCGCGATGAATTCATCACGGAAGTTATCTATTGCGCTGCGAATTGCCATAATTGGGGATTGGCCCAAAGCGCAGAATGAAGTCTGTTGCATAGTCTCTGCGATAGTAATCATCAGTTCTACATCATCCATAGTGCCTTCACCCTTTTTGATTTTGGTGATCAGGCGATAGAGCTGCTGGGTGCCGTTTTTACAGGGAGCGCATTTACCGCAAGATTCATGGCGGAAAAAGCGCAGTATGCTCCACAGCATATCTACTATACTTTGATGTTCGTTCATCACCAGGATAGCGCCACTTCCCAATACTGCGGAGTATTGATTCAGGCTGGCTAGATCCATCTTCACGTCCAATAGGCGTTCGGATAGGATCATGCCCGCGGCTCCACCTACAAGAGCGGCTTTGAATTTGAAACCTTTTTTCATGCCACCGGCATAATCGTTGATGATAGTACGCAGGGTAGTACCCATGTCTACTTCGCACAGTCCTGGATAGGCGACATCACCGAGGATGGTGTAAACCTTGGTTCCCGGGCATTCTGGAGTACCGAATTTTTTGTATTCTTCGGCACCACTGGCTATGATGAACGGTACATTGGCCAGCGTTTCCACATTGTTTACCACCGTAGGAGCTTGCCAAAGGCCTTTCACGCCTGGGAATGGAGGCTTCCAACGTGGGTGACCTCGGTTACCCTCCAGAGATTCTATCAACGCGGTTTCCTCGCCACATACATAAGCGCCAGCACCGATCTTAATCTGGATATCTAGGTCAAAACCACTCTCGAAGATGTTTGTTCCTATGATGCCATAGTTCATGCAATCATCGATGGCTTTTTGCAGGCGCTGTATGCAGAGTTTGTACTCACCGCGGATATAGATGTATGCCTTTGAAGCTCCGATAGCACGGGCACAGATCATAATGCCTTCCAGCAGCTGATGCGGATCTCCTTCCATGATCAGACGGTCTTTGAAAGTACCTGGTTCGCCTTCATCGGCGTTCACCACCACATACTTCTGATCGGCTTGAAGTGGAGCGGTAAAGCTCCATTTCACTCCGGCGGGAAAACCTGCGCCACCACGACCGCGCAAGCCGGAATTTTTCACTTCTTCTACGATCTCTTTCGGTTCCATTCTGGTCAAAGCTTTTTCCCAGGCTTCATATCCGCCAGCGCTGATGTAGTCATCTATCTGTTCGGGATCGATAATACCGGAATTGCGCAGAACTATACGTTTATTGTAGTTAAGCTTGGGGCTGAATTTTCCGGCAGATTCCAACAGCAGATGGGCTACCGGACGTCCTTTCAGGAAATGCTCTTGCACCAATTCGGGAATGTGCTCTTCCTTTAGATTTTCGTAGTTGATGTTTTCCGGATACACAGTGATGCAGATACCTTTACCAAAGAAGCCGAGGGGGCCTGTTTCCAGAATGTTTATTTCGTCACTCAGGCCGGTTTTGCTCAGTTCGGCTCTCAGAGCCTTCACAAAGCTATGTACGCCGGCCGCTACGGAGGTTTCGTTTATGCCTATCAGCACATGAGACCGATAGTATTTCATCAGCTCCTCCCTCTTACTTTATCTATGATATCTTCGACCTTCTCTTCTGAGAGATCGCCATAAACATCTTCGTTGATCATCATAACCGGTGCGTTTCCACACACACCCAGACAGGCACAAAGTTCCAGAGTGAACTTGCCGTCTTTGGTGGTTTCTCCCACTCCAACGCCAAGGATGGTCTTCAGCTTGCGCAGAATGTTTTCGGATCCTTTAATGTAGCAGGGTGGAGATTCGCAGAGCCGGATGATATTTTTACCGCGAGGACTGGTGGAGTACATCGAGTAAAACGTGAGCACTCCATAGATATGGTTTTCTGGCAGTTTCAGATATTCGGAGATAGTGGTAACCGCGTCTTGCGATACATAGTGTTGCGGATGGCTATCCTGAATATCGTGCAGAATATAGATCAGGTTATCTTTGGTGGGGGCGTATTTAGCGCAGATTTCTTTGTACATATTCTCCCCTTAATCGTCGTAATGGTGAGCGGCTTTTGCCACATCGGCTCTATGAGCCTCTACTTCAGGATGCATACCCGGCACTTTGTCTATTGCCTTCACCGGGCACACATCAAAGCAATTACCGCATTTCACACAATCCAGCTGATGGATGGTGAATTTCTCTTCACGGCTGCCGGTGATGCAGTTGGTGGGGCATTTTCTGGCACACAAAGAGCAGCCGATGCATCTATCTTTGTCGATATTGAAGTGCATAAGATCCGTACAGACCTTGGTGCTGCAACTGTGATCGCGGATATGCGCCTCATATTCATCGCGGAAATAACGGATTGTAGAAAGCACAGGATTGGGAGCTGTCTGACCCAAACCGCAAAGTGAGAGCTTGCTGATGGATTCGCCCAAGCGTTGCAGTTCTTCGATGTCGCCTTCACGACCATAACCGGTGGTGATGCGTTCCAAAATCTCCAGCATTTGTTTCAATCCGATGCGGCAGGGTGAGCATTTTCCGCAGGATTCTTCCACACAGAAATCCATGAAGAACTTAGCGACGTTTACCATGCACTTTTCTTCATTCATCACGATCACGCCACCGGAACCCATCATGGCTCCACGTGCTTTCAGGTTTTCGTAATCTACCGGGGTATCCAGATGGTCCACAGTAAGGCATCCACCAGAAGGTCCGCCCAATTGCACTGCTTTGAACTTATGGTCACCGATCATACCGCCACCAACATCAAATATCATTTCACGCAGGCTAGTGCCCATCGGTACTTCCACCAGACCGGTGTTTTTGATGTCTCCGGTGAGTGCAAACACTTTGGTGCCTTTGGATTTTTCGGTACCCATCGAAGCAAACCAACCAGCGCCTTTACGTAGGATTGTGGATACATTACCCAAAGTTTCCACGTTGTTCACTACGGTGGGTTTACCCCAAAGGCCTTGAACGGCAGGATACGGTGGCTTGGGAGTGGGGTTGCCTCGCTGGCCTTCGATTGAGTGGATTAGAGCCATTTCTTCACCACAAACGAATGCGCCTGCTCCGGTTCGCACTTCAGCGTCGAAACTGAAGCCGGAATCGAAGACGTTCTGGCCCATAAGACCGATATCCTTCGCTTGTTGAATAGCCATTTTTATTCTCTTGATGGCCAGCGGATACTCGGCACGGATATAGAAAAAGCCGTTCGTAGCGCCCATGGCGAACGCGGCTATCATCATACCTTCCAAGATGCGATGTGGATCACCTTCCAGAAGAGATCTATCCATAAAGGCACCTGGATCACCCTCGTCACCATTGCAGATGATGTATTTTTGGTCAGCTTGTTTATCGTGAACCATCTGCCATTTGATGTGAGTAGGAAATCCACCTCCACCACGACCACGCAGACCGGATTCTTTGATAACGTTGATTACATCCTGAGCTTTCATCTCGGTCAATATTTTTGCCAGGGCTTCATATCCGCCTGTAGCTATGTATTCTTCCAAGCTTTCGGGATTGATGTAACCGCAATTCTCCAAGGCTACTTTGATCTGTTTTTCGTAGAAAGGGATGTCTTTGTGAGTAGATATGGTCTTCTCCTCTTCCTGCAACATCAAGCGAGCCACCGGGCGGCCTTTGATAAAGTGTTCGGCTACGATCTCAGGAACATCTTCCGGGCTTACTTTCTTGTAAAAGATACCTTCCGGATAGATAACCATCACAGGGCCGTAATCACAAGGACCCATACAACCGGTTTCTATTATGTTCACTTCGTTGGTGAGATTATGCTCCGCCAACACTTCGTGAAAGCGTTCTTTGATCTTGAGGGAGCCGGCAGAAACACATCCGGATCCACAGCAGATCAAAAGGTCAATACGTTTCAGAGACATTTATTTCCTCCTCCCTTAGTTGCCGGTAGCGACAACATAGTCGGAGACGACTCTGCCATTAACGATGTGCTCGACTACTACTTTTCTGACTTTGTCCGGATTCATGTTTCCATAAGTAACTTTTGGCTTGCCGTCTTCAATGATGTCCACAACCGGTTCCATTGAAGAAAGGCCTTTTTCGCCGGTCTGGGTAACCATGACATCGGTCAAGTTTCTCGCTGCAATCTCTTCCAGAAAGGTCTTCATTACTTCACGTGCGCCCATCGCGATACCGGATGTTCCCATCCCCACCACGATCTTCACGCGTACGTTACCGCCACGAAGCTTCATGTCTTCCTGGGCTTTTTCACGGATTTTTTTAAGGTCTGCCAATGTTTTCATCAGACATCCTCCATGTTTGTATTTTGTATTCCTTCATATAAAGATTGGTCTATGTATTCTATGACATCGGGATAGGTGAGAGGGATGTCTCCCAGTTCTTCCCGAATAGCTTTGGTATCGAAATGAAAACAGAGCTCTTTGGCTTTGTCCTTGTAGAGAAAGTGAATAAAGAAATCAACCTCAGGATGTCCGATTATGCCGCCCAAAAGTGTGTCTTTCAGGTTTCCCAAAGGCATTCTGTCTATATGATCCAGAGGAAAATCTACGGTGAGAACTGTGCCAAAGCCGGGTTCGCTGGCCATCTTGAAAGAGCCACCGACGATCTCTGCGTTCTGTTTGAACAAGGGTATGCCCAAGCCTACTTTTTTTACCCGCTCTTCTTTTGAAGTATAAAAAGGATCCTGAGCTTTTTCCAAAGTGTGCGCATCCATTCCTGAACCATCATCTTCAACGATGATTCTCAGCCGATTCTTCAATACATTGTTAATCACGCGCACCTTGATATTTCTCGCTCCCGCTCTTACGGAATTTTCCAGGATATCCAATAGGTGCAAAGATATGTCTTGCATTGAATTACTCGTAACGCTTCAGGATTTCTTTTATTTTGTCTTTGTTATCGATACGTCCGAAAGTGTCTTCTCCGATCACAAAAACCGGAGCCAGAGAGCAGGCACCCACACAACGTACTGCGCTCAAAGTGAAGCGCCCGTCTTCTGTGGTTTCGCCCATTGTGACGCCCAACTCTTCGGATATCATTTGGATCAATCGCGGCGCTCCTTTCACAAAACAGGCCGTGCCAGTGCAAACGTTCAGAGTGTACTTTCCGCGGGGTTGCATGGAAAAGAAATTGTAAAAAGTAACCACGCCATAGATTTTGCTGGCGGGGATGTTCATCTTTTCGGCAACAAACTCTTGCACTTCGATGGGCAGGTATCCAAAGATCTCCTGAGCGATACGTAAAATCTCAATCAGCGGATTACGCAGATCCTTTTTTTCTTCGATTGCCTCTGCCAGGCGATCGTAGAGTCGGTTTTTGTCTTGAGCTATGGAAGCCATAACTCCTCCTTGTCTATCATTCATTTATTTGTGTTCTATGTATCTACCATCATTTTTTCGAGCTGCTGCCAGCAATTCGCATACACTGCCTTGCTGTGCATACACCGTGCAGAGTCCGGGCTTCAAGTCTGCCAGATAGTGGGCATCGCTAGCCCTCAAAAAGGCTTTCTTTGCCATTTCCGGGTGTCGGGAAATGAAGCTTTCCAGGTCCATTGCCGCGCTTATGCCCAGAAGTTCAAATTCCGGATATGCAGGTAAAAACCCCAATTGAGAGATTATGCTGTTTACTTCAGCATCCACATGGGCAGGTACCGGAAGACCACCAAAAGCTAAAACTTGTTCCGTAGCACTTGCCAAATCCCAAGTAGAGGAATTAATCAATGCACGAGATTCCACTCTTAAAATGTTCTCATTTTCGTCAATGATTACTTGATCTCCAAAGTATTCCGGATCGTTATCGATGGGCAAAAGCGATTTATACAGTTCGGCATCGAATGCCATTGCCCTCTCAGAATCGTCGAAATAGGCCAAAAGATGAATTTCTTCCATACTCTGAATTTCTACGCCCCAACTAAAGGACAGTCCGGCTTTGCGAGCTACCGCTTCATACGCGGCACAATTTGCCATACTGTTATGATCTGTGATGGCAAACCATTCTATCTGCAGCTCTTTCAGCCTGGCAACAAGGGCAGAAGGCGACATCTCCAGGCCTCCACAGGGAGATAACACACTATGTATATGTAGATCAGCGCTAATGAGGCGCATGAGTTCTTTCGCTAAAGGCCCAAGGTCTGATACAAGATTCCAGCCAAAATAAATGTGTCAAGGTTGCTGCTAACGAGGCAGATGCCTTCTTCCAGAGCCTTATCGCACACAGTATCATCAGGCACATTACCTTTGGCAAAGATTATTACGGGAATTCCCGTCATAGAAGCTACAGCTATTACATTCAGGTGCTTCATGATGGTTATCCAGGCTTGATCCGGCTTTGCCGAGCCCATCACATCGCTAAGCATATCACTCACATAAGCTCCTGTGACTTCGATGGATTCGGGATCTATGGCGGGAGTGTGGATTTTGCCATCTATTCTGGCTATGAATTCACTTAATTTACTCATGATATTATCCTTATTATATAAATTTTATTCATCTTCTTCCTCAGTACTCTTGCCGCGCTTCAGTACCACGCAATCATCCAAAGAAGCTTTGCCCAAAACTATGTCTTCTGCCAAAGCATAGCAGGTGGGGCTGCCGCATGCGCTGCAATTCAATCCCGGAAGCATGGTGAGGAATTCATTGATCTTTTTCATTTTCTGAATGGCTTTTTTGATGTCTTTATCCAATTCCATGATGGGACGTGCTGCCAAAGGGGATACCGAGAATTCACCGGCTTCATGCAAACGTTCCAATTCTTCCACGTGAATCTCGCTACCTTCACCCTCTTTGCTCATTTTTTTGATGCGGCTCATTGCCACAAAAGGGTTTTCTACATTCAAACAACCGCCCACGCAGCCGTTTGTGCAGCTTCGGAGTACTATATAATCATACTGGTCCAGATAGTGGTCTTCTACCCGGGAGAGTATGTCCATCACATTCTCCACACCATTCACCGAAAGTGCGCGGATATCGTCCGTATCTACCAATTCTGCCTGCACACCGGATAGTGCCCAGGTAAGGCCCTGAGGATAGGTGTCGATATGTTTGGGATTGTTCTGCACATCTTTGATGATCTCGCGCACCTTGCCATAGATCATTCCTGTGGAAAAAGCTCCGTCTTGCAGATGCTTATAGGCCCCTTCGGGTTGATGAACAGCTGTTACATGTGCCACGCAGGGCACGATCAGAAAGATACCGATTTCCTCGTCACTCAGCTGTTGCTCTTTGGATATTTTATCGCGTAAATAGCGGGTGAGAATGCTCATTGGAGCTTCTTCATGAAAGAGATTCGGCAATAGTGAAGGATATTTCACCTGGATCAGGCGAACCACGGCAGGGCAGTTGCTGCTGAGGATGGGTCTTTTGTCCCTGTGTTCGCGAATATACTGGCGGATCACAGAGATCATAAAGTCCGTAACCATCGCCTCTTCTGCCACTTCATCGAAACCAAGTTGCAATATTGCTTGTTTGGCATTGCCATAACTGATATCTTCGGAAAACTGACCGAAGAAACTGGAAGAGATTATGGCTACAGTGTATTTAAAATTATGGATGATATCCAAAGGATCACTGGAAGGGATGATAGCATGGAATTCACAAGCGGTAACACAATTACCGCAGTCCACACAACGATTGGGATCGATGTAAGCCTTGCGATTCCGCACCCTGATGGCTTCGGTGGGGCAGACTCTCACGCAGGCTGTGCAACCGGTGCAGTTGTCCTCCAGGATCTGTATGGCATGAAAGTATTTACTATCTTTCTTATTCATGGCATTTTACGAGAAGTAGATTATAAACTCAACCAGGGTAGAAGAGCCATGCTCGGATACAATATGCATGGCATCGCTGTTTTTTTTGATGTTTGGTAAACCCAGGCCGGCGCCAAAGCCAAGCTCGCGCACCAGTTCATCCGCTGTGGAAAAACCGGGTATCATGGCTTGTTCGATGTTGCCGATACCAGGCCCTTCATCCTCGAAACGGATATGGATAAAATCATCATGAACCGCGCTATGCATCACTCCACCTTTAGAGTGAGCGGCTACATTGATCTCCGCCTCATAAGAGGCAACTGCTATGCGGCGTAATACTTCCGAACTAACCCCCAGACGTTTTAATAGGTTCTTCACTTCCGAAGAACCCTTGCCAGCTGTATTGAAATCTTTTTCCGGAACCGTGAACATAAGATCTACCTCGGAAGAACCGTTATCCACGAGATAGCTGTTTACTCGCTCTTCAAAGCCTTCGGCTATATACCAATACTCTGCCATAGCCACTTAGATCTTGCAACTGCGCAGACCCGCGTTGAAAAGAAGGCCGCTGCAGCGATATAGGGTAAACTTTGTAGTAATGATTGGCAGTCCCCGCTCGGCTGCCATATCGATCACATCCTGCAAGGGACGTTTTCCCCGAACAAATACGATACCAGAGAGATCGATCATGTCGCTGAGACGTATGACCTGATTGTTTGTGAGCCCGGTTAGAAGCAAGGTTGGCTCTTTGGTACACATAAGAATGTCGGAAATCATATCAGACGCAAAAGCGCAGGGCACTTCCCTGTCCAGATCAGCTTCCGGGAATAGAACTTCGCCTTCCAGCAAAGTTACGATATCTCTTAGAGTCATTCAATCTCACCTTGTGATTATTCTAAAACACACTTTCAGAAAATCCTGTATATCAGTCAAGAGAAAATGTGCTTGAAATCCCTCGATTATTACTTTAGCTTGATTATTGTATGGTTTTTTGGGGTTATCAGCACTCAGTTGCTTAGCATTGCTGTTGTTTTTGTGCAGCGATGATTTTGAAACCTCAAGCTTTAAACCTTATTGGGACCGGGTTCGGCAGAAGGGCTGATATGTTTATGGTCTAAAACCACATTTACAATATGTATTAATCTTTTCTTGACATCTCCTGTCGTTTCACAACCGTGCTCATTAAATACATTGAAGGAATTCTGCAAAGCTAACCGTGGTTCTGCCACTGTTAGCGACACCATACAATGAAATCTTTTGGAAAGGAGAGAATGACATGTATCAAGATTATCGGAAACAGCCAGTATTTTTACAGAAACCGAACCGGAATCTTCGGTTCAATGCAGACGAAGCTTATAAGAGCAAAGCAGCAGTTCCGCATTGGCAACTTACTGATAAGTCCTTGAACATGAGCTAAGATGGAAATTCTATGAAACAATTGTTGATACTTATGATTTTGGCCGTCACTGTGCAGCTTTTCGGCGGTAATTGGATTTTTGGAGAGAGTATTGGCGGACCCGATATGGAACGGATATGGGATATCCAGAGCGATAGTGAAAGTAATCTTTTTATCACCGGAGAGTTTGTATCTGATCTTCTGATCGGAGGACAAAGTATTAACGGGATGGGGCTCTCCGATACCTTTGTGGCAAAGTATGATTGCGATGGTGGCCTGAAGTGGTGCAATGCCTTGTGCTCCCTATCCGATACCGCTGGTTTGGGAGTGGGAACGGATGCGGATGGTAATTGCTATGTGGGAGGGTACTTCATGGGCACTATGTTTTGTCAGGGCGATTCCGTAGTATCGAACGGACTATGGGATGCATATGTAGCGAAGTTTGATCCGGAGGGGACACTGCTTTGGCTCCGCTCTTTTGGGAGCCCTATGAATGACATTGTACATGGACTTTGCGTAAATGCTGCAGGAGATGTTTTTGCCGGTGGTTGGTTTGCCGAAACTATGGATTGTGGGGATGGCAGTAGCCTAACTTCATATGGGGGATCGGACACTTTTGTGATAGCGATGAACCAATCCGGAGATACTCTTTGGGCGCGTCAGGGCGGTTCTCCCGGAGTTAGTTATGGTTACAAAGTTGCCTGTGATAATGCCGGAAACTCCTATCTGACCGGTGTTGCAGGCGCGGGAGCAGTCTTTGGTAATTTCAGCTTGCCCGGGGGAATGTTTGTAACGAAGTACGATGCCCAGGGTAACGAGATTTGGGCTTTACCAACCTCAAACGCGATGGTGATCAGCATATCCTGCATGACTGATGCTGCTGAGGGTCAACAAGGGATGGTAGCCGGAAGATTAACTGGAAATGGCTCTTTTGGAGAGTTCAGCTTCGCAACTGTGGCCGGTAGCAGCGACTACTATTGGGCTCGCTTCGACGCTGAAAGTGGAACTTGGCTGGATCTTCAAGTTCATGGTGGCAGCGGTGATGACCGCGGCAGAGATTGCAGTTTTGATAATGGCCCGGCAGTAGTTGGCACGATTAGTGAAAACACGATCTTTATGGGGGAGAATCTAAACAGCGCTGGAGGCGATGACATCGTGATTTATGATCCCGGATTGGGCATCATTCAGGAGGGCGGAGAGTATTCAGAGGTCCCTTATGCTATTTGTCACATGCCGAACGGCTGTCTTGCTATTGCCGGATGGCATTTTGGCAGCTTTATGCTGGATTCCGGTCCACTAAACAGCGGCAATGAGGCCAATCAAAATGGCTTCATGGCAATCTACAGCCCTGCAAATGCTGCGGAGGATGAAGTGCAAAGCCCTCCTATACTGAAGTGTTATCCCAATCCTTTTACAGAGCAGATCACCGTGAAGGGCTCTAGGGCAAACAAACTCAAGGTGTATAACATGAAGGGGCAACTGGTGAGAGCGATTGACAGGGTGGACAAAGACAGCTTCGTATGGGATGGCAGAGACACCCACGGGGGGCATTTAAGCCCCGGGATATACCTGATCAGGTCTGGTGGACAGCTTTCCCGCGTGATTAAACTGGCAAATTGAGATAAGTGTCCGCATATCGCTGATGCGGATAGCGGCAAACTATCATAAAAGCTGCTCATAACGAAATCCGCATGCTTTATGAAAGTCTTGTATTGATCGCTAACGTCTTTTATGACATATAGTATTTGTATGCTAAGATCAAGCGTAGCCTGAGGACATAATGCTCGAAGTAAAAGATTGGATGGAGTATGGCACTCAGAACAGTTAAGAAAGTGGCGGTTGTGGGGGAGAAGCTGATACAATAATAAGATTGAATGTGTAAAATAGCATTTGCCTTTGGATTGTAATAACCTATCATATAAGTATAATATCAAGAAGGAGCTATACAATGGCACAGATAAATTTGAAAGGAAACCCAATTCACACAATAGGTGATATGCCAAAACCGGGTACACAGGCGCATAGCTTTGTACTAACCGGCGGGGATCTTAATGATCTGAGTTTGGAGCAGTTCAAGGGCAAGAAAGTACTACTGAACATATATCCCTCTATAGATACAGGTGTTTGCGCGATGAGCGTGCGCAGGTTCAATTCTGAAGCAGCAGCTTTGGAAAACACAGTCGTATTGGGCATTTCCAGAGACTTACCCTTCGCTTTGGGCAGATTTTGTGGGGCAGAGGGTATAGATAAGGTTCATACTCTATCCGAGATGAGAGACCGAAAGTTCGGCAAAGAATATGGTTTGGAGATCGTGGATGGTCCCATGGCTGGATTACTGGCTCGTGCCGTCATAGTAATAGATGTTAACGGCAAAATAGTATATACTGAACTGGTGGACGACATAGTGCATGAACCTAATTATGATGCTGCCCTAGAAGCTCTTAAAGACTGATTGATTCTCCCGGTTGCATTATCTTAACAGAGATCCCGCGTTCTTTGCAAGCATTGGCAAAAAGTGCGGGATCTTGCTTTATAACGGGAAAAGTGTTGTAGTGCATGGGAATGGCAAAGCGTGGTTTCAGCCAGCTGCAAGCCATGGCGGCGTCGGATGGATCCATGGTATAATTTCCTCCGATGGGTACCAGCAGGCAGTCGATATTTTGCATATCTCCAATCAATTTCAGATCGCCAAATAGTCCTGTATCGCCCATGTGATAAATGCTATATCCATTTATTGTGATTATGATACCGGCAGCAAGGCCACCATATCTGCCGTCCGGAGTCATGCTGCCATGCTCTGCTTTTACAAAGCGTACAGTTCCAAAAGAAAAATTATGAGCACCGCCAATCTGGATGGCATGAGTTTTGCATCCTGCTTCTTTGAAGTATCCCGCTAGCTCCGAGACTGCTACTACGATCGTGTCTTTATCTGCTATTTTCAGAGTATCTCCACAATGATCTCCATGAGCATGGGTCAGAAGGATATAGTCCGCACTCACATCCTTTGATTTTACAGATGACAGGGGGTTAGCGTCCAGCCAGGGGTCTATGACGATGCTTTGTCCATCGTCGGTGCGGATCTGAAATGAAGCATGGGCAAAAAATCGAAGTGTCATCCAAATCTCCTTAGGATGAGATTATACCAGTTTCCTTCTGGATAAAGTGTCTATGCGCGTCAAACGCAATCGGAGGGAGCTTATCCAGAGTAAAAAACTTAGCATCATCGGCATCATCCCCGGCTTGAAGTTTGCCACCGGTCACATTCATCTTGAAACCGATACTGAGGGTTCTGAGATAAATGGGACTATAACCATAGTACCAATCTATGAAGTGATCCACCACACCATCGAGCCCGGTTTCTTCTTTCATTTCCGCAATAGCGTTTTCTTCCGGACTCATGTTGATCTCAATGTATCCACTGGGAAGGGCCCACATGCCCGCCCTGGGTTCCATAAGTCGCTTTATCAGCAAAATCTGCTGCTGATCGTTTAACACCAGTATGGCTACCGCGGGAATCGGATTCTTGTACAAAATGAAGCCACAAGTAGGGCAGATTGCACGAAGCTTGCCTTCGCGATCATCCTTCAGCTCCAGCTTACCACCACAGGATTGACAATAGTTCGCATTTAGATAAAGGTCTCTAACTGTTTTTATATCTTTCATAGAGTCCATTTTTCCCGCTAAGGATTCTTTGTCAAATGAATATATCATTATGGTATTCGTCGTGACCTTATAATGAAGGCGCATCTACCTTAACCATGCCTATCATCTTGTGATGCTGTCACCCCCGGCGGGGCTATCACTTTTTTAGTTCCGTGTCCTAACAACGCAAAGTCTACGAAGTATTCCATCTTGACAAAACACTTAAATCAATATCAAAAAATTATTGACACAAATCTCACATCCCGATTAAGCCCGGCACACAATAAGCAATGATAAAAAAGGAGGCATTATGCGTATTATAATTGTGGCGTTGTTGATAACAATGCTTTTTTCCCTGCTGTTTGCTACTTACGATAAAGACATCGATCATTTAATCAGTGATGCGGAGAACGGAGATATGGAAGCTCAGTACATTCTTGGTCTAAGCTATTATCGTGGCGAAGGAGTTGAAAAAAATTCTAAGCAAGCCGTCTATTGGTACGAAAAAGCAGCTAATCAGGGATATGCATATGCCCAAAATAATCTTGGTTCATGCTATGCCAAAGGCGATGGAGTTGTAAAAAACTATAAGCAAGCCGTCTATTGGTACGAAAAAGCTGCTAATCAGGGCCATGCAGATGCCCAAAATAATCTTGGTGTATGCTATGAGTTTGGAAAAGGCGTAGTTCAGAATTATCAAACTGCATATTTCTGGTATCTGCTTGCTTCAGCTAATGGAATTGAGAAGGCGAAAGATAACATGGACAGAATTGCTCAAGATCTTAGCCCTTCACAACAAATCGAAATCCAGAACCGAGCTACTCGCTGGTTTGAAAACAACAACGGGCGATAGATAAAGGTTTGGAGATGACAATTTTATTAAAGCAAATGCTAAGGAACAGATCATAAGTAGGGGCTAATGAAGGATGACTCAGGAAGCACCGGCTAAAAAGATGGGATTAAAACTGGAAGGGCTGAGCATCAGAGAGTATCTGCTCTTCTGAGTCTCATGCTCCGGCAGGACAGCCCCGAAGTCATAGGGATTCCGTAAAAAGATGATAGGCGGCGGTTTTGTTACCCCACAAAATCGCTGCCTATCATCTTATTTGGTATCTGCATTAGATGTGCGGCTAAAAGCCGCAGCTACTCTAATTATGCGCCTGGAAGGCGCATCTACCTAAGCCGCCGGCTATTTATGTAAACCGAAATCAGGAAAGACCAGCTTTTTCAGATATTTCTCCCTGTATTGATGGCGTTTATCACTCCTTAATCAAGCGTTAATCAAGCGTTAATAATTAACGCTTGATTAACGCTTGATGACCACTTGATTAACACTGTCTACAGAGCTTACAGTTAGATTGGGAAATTGGTCTTTCCTGGGATTTTAGGGATTTTTTTGGTTTTAGTGACAGCGGTAACCCTTTTAAGTATACAGGCAAATGTCGGTCGGCATTTGCGGTCGGCCTGTAATGGTAAAAAAAAAGACTACTTGAGGCGCATAAATGCGACCCATGTCTTTGGTAACGTGAGTTCGTGCATTGTTCCATTAAGTTGATTCTAATGGATAAATCGGATCAGGATTAGCCAGACATTTTTTTGGGTTAATAATCATTATCTTATGCAACGCAATTTTTCAGCATAAGTCTGTTAAGTACATATAGGACTATTGTCCAAGCAACAGTTATGCTAGAAATACTGTAAGTGTTGCGTAAGAAGTAGATAAGCGCCCTATAGGGTGAAGTGAATTATGAAAAAAAGGCAGGTCTCCACAAAAGGAAACCTGCCTTGATATAGTGTACTGCTATTAGCTTAATAGAAGAAGATTTTTATACCGATAGCGATGAGCAGAACGCTGTTTATGGTTAACCAGAGATATATCCGGTTAGCGATCTTTTCATATGTCTCGCGATTATATTGAATCTTCTTTTCCAAGCGTACAAGCATGTGCTCTATCGTTGCCATCTTTTCTGAATTATGGTCAGCTTTTCGGATGTTTCCATTATGGTTCAAATCTCTTTTGAAGTGTCTGATGAGTTCAAACAGAAGTGGTAGGTATGCGGGAATAAAACGTCTGAAACTGGCTGCCATTGTTTCTCCTCTAGAAATTATAACCTAGGTTAATGTAGTGGGTTGGGGATAGCACAGAGTGCATGGTAAATGAATAATCCAGAGACACGCCTTCCAATTCGAAAGTGGCTCCGGCTGAATATGTGGCCGGGTTTTGATGGACACCGGCACGAATATAGAATGGTTCAAACAATTTGGCTTCCACGCCACCCATAAACTCGGTGGTCTGGGCGAAGTCTTTTTTTACTTCTACGGTGGTAGTTACGCCATCATAGGGGATGTACGATATGCCTAAAGCGAGTTTACTGGGCAGGTCGATCTGGTTCTCAAATCCCATTTTGCTTTTGCTAAGATTGGTAACGGCAAATCCGAGTTTAGTGCGGTTGTGCAAGAGAGCTGTGAGCCCCAGATCCAGGCCGAAAGCGTCGTCAGTATCATCGTCGTCATCAAAACGCAGGCCATAGTAATTGAGATTGTATCCGACGTTGATAGTGGAATGAATATCCTTTTGCAGAGTGAAGGCATGGGCCAGAGTAAAGATCTGGTCTTTGTATAAGGTATAGTCTTCATAATCCACATCCATCATCCTGATGCCGGCGCCCAAAGTACCCAGACGCTTGGGCAATTGAAAGCCCAAAGCCACGGTTTTGAACTCGGTAAACTTCTCACCATTCAATTGTGAAAAGCCTATCTTGGCTTCATATTTTGTCTCAGCGAGCCCGGCAGGATTGTAGAACATAGTGTTAACATCGTCCGCCACACCGGTGAAAGCACCCCCCATACCACGCGCGCGCGCTGAGGGTTGATAGTCGTCAAATACGGCCAAGAGCATGGCACATGGGATCAGGATCAGGCTTAATAGTATTATCTTTTTCATGGTTATCTCCCTCATTTCAGGCGTGCTTTAATCACGACAGGCTGTACCGTTTTGTAGCGTTTGCTGGTTTCGCGGTTGCTGACTTCGGCATGACAATAGTAAACACCCGGTTCCAGGCGTTTCATATTGCTGTCGCGTCCGTCCCATTGTACACTCTCAAATCCGGTGCTGCTTTCAAAATTCTTATGTACGGGAGTGGCGACCAATCTACCCTGGGCATCATAGATACGAATAAGGGCTCTGGATAGAAAGCCGACTTTGGTGCCGTATTCGATTATTAATTTTTCACCCATGGCCGGATCAAAAGCGTTCTTGCTGCTGCTTGTAGTAGATATGGCCATAAATGCTATGGCTTCTGTTACTTTAACCACCAATGAACCGGAAGAAAGATTGTTTACAGGAGTATCTCCATATTTGAATTCGGAGATATTCACGCTGAGATTGCCAAAACCTTGCACAGTGAACGATAGCTTGATAAGGATGTCTCCCAGATTTGCAGTCATGGTCTGATCCGCTTGATAATGAATGCGGATCTTACCCTGACCCAGATCGCTGACTTGGGGTCTTGATAGGGTAAGTGTGCTGTCAAACACGACATCGTTAAACTGAAGCCGGCCGTTGTCAAACGACAGATCCATGGTGTAGGAACTGACGTCCCATTCGGAGCTGATCATGCTTGTGCTAACCTCCAGAATATAGGTCTCGCCTATTTGAGCGTTGCCAATACCGGAAATCTCTATGATGGAATTTTCGATCTTGTTCTCTTTGATCATATCCTGCATACTGCGGGGATTCAGCTTGTACCCTGCTGCTGTGTGCTGGTCTACAATACCTGTGATCTTGTGCCAGGTATCACCGATGTTGATGGTGGTTGCGGCGGCAATATTGAAAAAAATGTCATCTATCATGGATACAGCATTGCCGCTGGATACTTTCCATTGGCCATAAGAATCCGGAGTGGAAGTTACCGTAAGGTCATAGATACTAACCAGTACACCTTCCCATTGTTCGGAGATGCGATTGTTGTAAGGAACCTGTGCAGTGGTTAGATCAATGGCTGCCGGAACTGGATTGTTGTTTGAGATTATTTGAATATTCGTGGGCAGGTTAAGCTCAGTAAGCCCGCTGTACTCAATGATATCTCCGGTAGCGATAATTTCATCTCCGACAGAAACCTGAGCGGCAGAATTTCTTCCATACACATATAGACCGCTCCATGGACCACCACCGGGGTCGGCCATATAGAAACCGGTTCCCGGAATAACTGCAGTTACCACACCGGTAACATCTACAGTTTGACCTTCATAGGGTGAGTCCCCGCTGGCATTTTCCGTGTATTGAATATCATAGCAACTGAAGGGAACAGCCATAATCCCAACCGCTACAGTCAGGGATAAAATACTGAGTATAATACCTTTCATTTATATCTCCTTGGTATAAATCTCTTCTTGAATATGCTCGGAGCTTTCATCTGTACTTGCAGCTTGAGCATCTTGGATAAAAAACATGTCAATTATCAGTAGGCAAACCGCGATGAATATCGCACTGTCCGCAATATTGAAGATGGGGAATCTTTGCATAATAAAATCCGGAAAATCCACATTGATAAAGTCTGTCACTTCGCCGCGTATTACGCGGTCGATCAAGTTTCCCGAAGCTCCTCCCATCACCAATCCAAAAGCAACTACCTGGATGCGATGCGTGCTTTGATATAGCAGATACAGAATGAAGCCGAGAGCCAGAAGAGTGGTTGCTATAAAGAATATCCGGTTGATGAGATCGCTGGAAAAACCGATGCTGAATGCCGCACCGGTGTTGCTTACATGAGTCAGCATGAAGGTGTCGCCAAATATATTGGAAAGAATAGGAATGCTGTGATGCAGATCAAGGTTGATTCTGATCAATAGCTTGCTAAGCTGATCTGCCACAAGGATTATGAGCATGATCAGGTATGCAGGAGATGTCTTCACTTTTGTCATGCTCGATCAGCGTCTTTGCTTCCTCTTCTTGTCTTCCATCTTCTCTTTGCACTCAATACAGAGCGTGGCATAGGGGATTACCTGTAGGCGGTTGTCCGGGATCAATTCTCCACACATTTCACATACTCCAAAGCTACCATCCTGGATGCGACGCATGGCATCGTTTAAAAGGCGAATCTTTTCTCTCTCGCTTTCCATCATTTTTACAGTGTGTTCCATATAGTTTGTATCTGAACCCTGGTCGGCTTGATGGTAGGCATAGCTGGAGAGATCGCCGCTACTTTCGCGCGCACCAACGCTTTGCTCTTTGTTTATGTTTTCGATATACTGTACGCTTTCATTGAGCTCTTTGCGAATAAGCTCTTCAAAGAGCTGCAATTTCTCTGCAGAAAGTGATTTCCTGACCATTAGATTCTCCTGTTATTAACTCTCATTTAATCTATTATTTCATCCAAAAATAAAAGCATCAGTGTGTCAATAAAAATATCACACATCCGCTATAAAGCCGGTGATGATTTGCTTTAAGTTTTGAGAAGCAACCTGGGCGTTGCGGCGAATCTCTTCTTGAGAATGAGCAGCGCTGTGAAAGAGGTTGCTGTAGTTTGTTACGATAGAGTAGGCTACTACGCGCAATCCGGCGTGGCGTGCGGCGATTATCTCGGGAACTGTGGACATACCCACCAGATCCGCGCCCATAGCGGCAAAAGCAGCGCATTCAGCTTTGGTTTCCAGGCTGGGTCCACTCACCGCGATATATACTCCTTTATGAGTATCGATGTTTCGGTCCCGGGCAATCTCATCACAGAGCTGGCGATAGTCGGGGTCGTAAAGCTCGTTTAGCGAAGGGAAACGCTCTCCCAATTCTTCGTCGTTTTCTCCAATCAAGGGATTGATGCCCATAAAATTGATGTGATCTGTAATTTGCACGATGGAGCCCGGGCTTAGTTCTTTCCTAAGACTACCGGCAGCATTGGTAAGCACGAGAGTTTTGATGCCCATGGCGGCAACAACTCTGGTAGGAAAGACCACTTGAGACATACTGTGTCCTTCATAATAATGAAATCTTCCTTGCAAAAACATTATAGCCTTGCTACCACTTTTGGCGAGGATCAGATTGCCTTTATGAGAAGGAGCCGTGCTTTGTACAAAGCCGGGAATCTCCGTGTAGGGAAGGCTGAATATTATATCGAATGTCTCTGCCATATCGCTGAGTCCGGTACCCAAAATGACTGCTACGGATGGTTTTTGAGGCAGCCTTTCATGCAGCCACCGCGCGGTTTCCCGGTAGTTCATTTACTTGCTCCATTGTGGGTATGGGGTACGATGTCTTCCTTGATCTGTTTGAATTCAACATCCATCAATTGTTCGGTATCCTTGCTAAGCAAGGGGTCTTTGCTGATACGATCCTGGAAGCTTTGCAGTTCCACCCGGAATTGCATGAGAAACTGGCGTTTTTGCTCCTTTATGGCCAGATACTGGTGTTCCAATACGCTGAGGTGTTGCTTGGCCTCATTGATGGCACGTTTGGCCTTTAGTTCTGCTTCATGGATGATGTTTTCCGCTTCTTTCCGGGCATTGGCAATGATGTCTGCTTTTGTCTTTTCAGCATACACCAGAGTGCGGCTGATCAGTTCTTCTCTGCGTTTGAGGTCTTCCACAGCGGAGTTTGCAGATACCGCTTTTTGGGTTACTTCATCTTGCATCTGTTCACGGCGCACTAATTCTCGCTCTTGTTTTTTGAGCAGGTCCTCCAGTTCAGAAGCAATTTGCTCCAAGAAGGCATGTACTTCTTTTTTGTTATATCCGAACATTTGTCCGGAAAACTCCTGATGTCTGATATCCAATGGGAAAAGGGGCATTTGCGTTCCTCCCGCTAAAATAAACTTGCCAGTATCCTTTTCAGGATGTTTAAGAGAAGATAAGCCACTATTGGCGAAAAATCAAGGCCCATGTTTGGCATCATTCTGCGCAATGGCCCCAATATGGGTTCGGTCATGGAAAACAGGAATCTGTATATGGGGTTGTATGGATTCTGCACCAGCCAACTGGCTATAACCCGGGCAAAGATAATCAGGTTGTAGATGTCGATCATCCTGATAATCAGGACTACGATAAGTACTTGGGGACTGTATCCCATCAATCCAATACCTCATGGCAATTGCGGCATCGTGCTTCATAGGCTTCTACGCTGCCAACCAGGATCTGTTCACCTTTGTGTACCGTTCTTTGTGTTCTGTTCGCAGGATTGCCGCACTTCACGCAAATAGCCAGATTTTTGGTTACATATTCAGCAATAGCCAGCAACTGGGGTATGCTGCCAAATGGGGCACCTTTATAATCCTGATCCAGGCCGGCCACGATCACCCGATAACCCTGGTCTGCTAGATCATTGCAGATTCCAACTATCGATTCGTCAAAAAATTGAGCTTCATCAATGGCGACAATCTGGGTGTCTTCCTGCAGGAAAGGATAAATTTCGGATGGTTCATTGATGGCAATGGAAGGTGCTTGCATATTGGAATGAGATACAATATTCTGGGCGTCGTAACGGTCGTCTATGGCAGGTTTGAATACGAGTACCTTTTGTCTGGCATATTCAGCTCGCCGTATACGTCGGATCAATTCTTCGGTTTTTCCGCTGAACATGCTTCCGCAGATCACTTCTATCCAACCGGTTTTGTTGTTTATGATATTCACTATAACACTCCTGTAGGGATTGTAAGCCCGATTTATCCAAGCTCTGAGCAGGGGGATTTTTGTCAAATGCTTTATGCGAAAAATAAAACCCGCGGAATATATGTCCGCGGGCTCAGTCTATTATTCAGATGTTTATTTTGTTGCCATGCCTGCTTGCAACGCTTTCAGATTGGATTGCACGATGGCATCGCCTTTACGGCTGAAGATGCTCTTTATACTATCCTCAATCTCTTCCGCAGTAAAGCCCAGGTGTTTGATGGCCGCACCCAATACTACGATGTTCATCGCGCGCGGGGCTTTGATGTCTTTAGCGATCTGGTCGGCATCAAAAAGTATGTGGTTTTTTACGCCTTTGATGCTTTTGTACACCTCTTCCACTTCTGGGTAATTGGGAATATTGATGAAGGGCTTGGAATTTGTAATGATCCAGCCATCTTCAGCCAGGAAAGGCAAATAACGCAAGCTTTCCATTGGCTCTACGGAGAGGATCATGTCGGCATCACCCATAGTGATGAGATCGCTGTGGATCTCGCTGTCGGAAAGGCGTAAATGGCTCTGCACATCGCCACCGCGTTGACTCATTCCATGTACTTCTGCTTGTTTAAGCTGCCAACCTCTCTTTAGGGCAGCGTGGCCCAATATAGTCGCGATAGTCAGGATACCCTGTCCGCCGACTCCGGCAAGAATAATATCTTTCTTCATCTTAAGACTCCCTTTTATTCCTTTTTTTCAGGGTTTGCACACATTCACGACGCGGGATCACCACCGAGACACCCTCATAGGCAATCTCTTCTTTGTAGATGCGGGTCATCTCTTCATGGTTCTTAACGAAGGGGAAGAAGGTGCGGATATGTTCTTTTTCTACACCCAGACCCAGACAGATTTCTTCCAATCTGCCCATGGCAGTATAATCCTGACCACCTGTCATACCGGTAGTGCTGTTGTCCAAAATGATTACTACAATATTGGTCTTGTCGTAAATGCAGTCCATCAAACCGGTCATGCCGCTGTGGGTGAATGTGCTGTCACCGATCACCGCTATGGCAGGGAATAGACCGCTATCTGAGGCACCTTTTGCCATGGTGATAGAGGCTCCCATGTCCACACAGGAATTTATAGCGTTGTATGGTGGCATAAAACCGAGAGTGTAGCATCCGATATCGCTGAATACATGGCCACGACCATACTCCTTGATGGCTTCATTCAGAGCCAGATAACTGTCCGCGTGAGGGCAGCCCACACAGAGCGCAGGCGGACGTCCAACCACTGTATCCGGGATATCTTTGCCATATTTGATTGGCATTCCCAAAGCTTTGCCTACTTTATTGGGATTCAATTCTCCATCACGATCCAAGCTTCCATCCAATCTTCCATGAATGGGCTTTTGTCCCTTGAAGGCCATGCCTTTGCAGAGCTCCTCCAAAACAGGCATTCCTTCTTCGAAAAGGTAGAGGCAGTCACATTTATCATAGAGCTCTCTGATTTTGGTAGTTGGGGCAGGATATTGGCAAACCTTTATCACTGGATAGGGGATGGGTGTAGAACCAAACACTTCTCTAAGATAGTTGTAGCCGAGACCGGTGGTGATGATACCCTTACTATAGTCTTTGGCGTCTAGATCAAAGCTGTTGAAAGGACTCGTGAGCGCTTCAGCCTCAAACTTCTCTTGAAGAGAAATCAGATTCTTGTACTTCTTGCGCGCGATGGCGGGAAGTAGCATGAATTGAAAGAGATCTTCAGGTTTCTGCATGGAGTTTTGGGAATTTCGCTCTCTCCTTTGAACTCCGCTGCGAGAGTGGGAAAGACGAGTGGTGAGGCGTATCATTACGGGAATGTGATACTTTTCGGAAAGTTCAAATCCGTAGAACGCCATGTCGTAGCATTCCTGTTGGTTGGAGGGTTCCAGCATGGGGATCATGGCAAAATGACCGTAGTTTCGGGAATCTTGTTCATTTTGCGAAGAGTGCATGGAGGGATCGTCCGCAACAGCAACAATGAAACCACCGTGAGCTCCGGTCATCGCTGAATTCATAAATGGATCAGCGGCGACATTGAGGCCAACATGCTTCATGGTAACCATAGCTCGTTTACCGGCATAGCTCATGCCTAAAGCTGATTCATAGGCAGTTTTTTCGTTTGAAGACCAAGTGCGGTGCACCTTATCTTCGATGGCTTGTTTAGATTTTTGAACGTATTCAATAATCTCGGTGGATGGAGTGCCAGGATAACCGTAGAATCCAGAGATTCCAGCATCTAGAGCACCTTGCGCGAGGGCTTCGTCGCCCAGTAGCATCATTTTTTCCACTAAAGGACTCCTTTATCTTTATTTTTGTATTCAATAATATCACATATCAAAAGACCCGGATCCGGCATGGTATAAACGAGGAAAAGCATTAGCAGGGGTATCCGAACTTTTTCTATCTAGTTTTACAATGATGTCAGTTTACCGGTATTCGTCAAGGAAATTCTCAGACAAGACGGGTGACCATGCACACATGGTCAATATGGAATAATAATAGTGACAAGTACTCTTCCGATGCATATAACACTGCCACTGATCTGTGATAAAGGAGCTTTATGATGTTTTGCTGGACAGCCGGCTGATCAGGTAAGCTTTTATCCTATCCCGTTCTTGCTTTCGAACCCCTAAAGCCCATGTGAGTAGCATAAAAACTACAATTGAGAGGACGATGTAGGCTAAAACAGTGAAAAGTGAGGCGGGATAATTCACATGATAGAGAGTGAGCGCGAATGCAGCACTGATGGATGCAATTATGACCGTGGGACCGATAGCTGTTTTCAAGTATTCACCTATGCTGATATCTGCGAATCTGCAGGCTAGCGGAATATTGAAGAAAACTGCCAGGAAGAAGTTTGGTATGAAGGTGCCCAAAGCTACCCCGATGATCTCGCTATCCGGGATATAGATGGCAAAATATGCCAGGATATCCGGAAGAATCCTGATCAACAGTATGCTCAAGCCTAGGTTTGCAACGGCTTCGATACAGGCAACGATTGCCAGTATCTTGTGGTGATTTGCCATCAACAATACATATACCGAAGATGACCGGAAAAAAAGCAGAATATACATGGATAGCAGCAAGATGATGGCTACAATAATGCCGGCACTATGATCCAGGTCCAGCCAGATATTCAAGATAGGCTTTACATAGACCAGCAAGGGAATCAACAACATGGAAGCAATGAGTCCCATCAAACGATTGGATTGCAGTAGAACCCGGGTCATTTTAGATTTATCTCCCGCAGCAAAGAGTGTCGCGGATATAGGCCCCAGATTATCCAAAAACTGCGCAGAAAAGCGTTGGTAGGTATCCGCAAGCCGGATTGATATCTGATATATCGCAACCAGTGCCACAGAGCCAAAGATGGAGATAATCATTTGGTCGGTTTTGAGAATTATTAGATTGGTGAATGTGATGAGATAGGCAAACAGAGAGAAACCAAGCACAGAGCGCAAAAGGCTGGAATCGTATAGAGACGGATGGATGCGAAAAGTGGGAATGAGGCGACGTACTATGTACATCATGCTGAGGCTGGAGAGGAGATTGGTGCCCATAGCTACAAAAACCATACCTTTGAGATTAAGATCAAAATGGATCATTAGGGCAATTCCAATGAAATTCAGTATGATAAAAGTGCTTTGGATGAGGTTGCGGGTGTGCATTCTTTGCAATCCACGCAAGACCTCTGCGAAAAAGCCGAAAGGAAAACAAAGCGCCGAGCCAATTCCGAAAAAGAGCGTGACCTTACGGAAATACGAGAGGTTAGCCGCTTCAAAATCGAATATATGCGGCAGGTTGTAGCTGAGAATTACCGCGAACCCAACAATAAACAAAGCGAAGACTGAATAGGTAAAAAACACGGTACTTACAATACGGTTGTATTTGTTCCAATCTTTACTTACACTGCACTCACTGGTATGTTTCTGGATGGCTGTTCCAAAACCGAAATCCAATAGCAAAGAGTAGCCAAAGATAGACCACAACAAGGCCCAAAAGCCGTATTCTTCCCGGCTGAGGCCCTTGAAGAGGATTCTGGTAAGAAATATGGTAACAAATATGCTGATTAGCATCTTTCCATAGTTTGAAAGAGTATTTATCAGTATGCGCTCACGCATTCCAGCGTTCGAGCCGTAGTTCTTGTTTGGGGCGCGATTATCGTCTCGCAAAATTACCTTTGTAATGGTTTAAAAAGTGGAGTCGCGTAAGATAAACAGCACTTTGCGATTTTCTTGAAGATCCATTTCCATTCCTTCGGTTTTTATCGAAGAGATTTTGCCCTGTCCCACGGCAGTCAGGCGGTTTGTCTTTATCCCTTTTTGAATCAGGAATTCTTTCACGGCATTCGCTCTGTTCAGAGAAAGCTCCAAGTTGTACTTATCGCTGGCACGGTAGTCTGCAAAACCCAAGATATCCAGATGTGTCGCGGGATTTGACACCAGCATATCTACCAGTAACATCAGTTTATCATATTCGCTGGCTTTCACTGTATGGCTGTCTGTATCAAAATAGATTGAGGGGGGTATCAATGTTTTTGTCTCTACTAGTGTGTTTTCAATATAAACTGTGTCAACTTTGGTTTCTACGATGATCTCAGGAGCGGGCTTTTCAGGAGGGACAAACTCGCTTTCTTCGTTTCTGTCGTAGCTCTCCGGATAATGATTCATGTAGATCGTCATGGTCCGGGGGATAGGGGGTATCATCAGAAAGATGTTTTGAGTATACTGATTGGGATACAAGGGCACGGCTTTTATGTTCACCATGCGGCTGTCTTCATGACTGATCCTATAATTGAGGGGCGATTCCCCGATCTCCCGTTCATTAATGAATATCTTGGCTTTGGTGGGAAGAGTACGAATCTTCAGGGTTTCAGAAAACATACCCCGTTCTTCGTTTAGCACCTTATGTTTGTTCTGAGAGCAGGCTCCAATGCTGAGCAATAGCATTATCAACAGTAAAAGAGTAGTTCTGTGTATGTTCATAATTATCCTCTCTGAGAATGATAGTATTCATTGCTGATGTTTATCAGCGTGGTTTCCATTGTAGCTCTTAGCTTGTTTATTTCATATTTGTTGGCGACAGTATTGCGGGCTTTATCGCGGATGGCGTTAAATTCATCTTCCCGCAATTCATACAGCTTTAGGATAGCTGAGGCAAGAGCGGAGACAGAAGAGGCTTGCACGAGAAATCCATTGATTCCGGAATCAATAATCTCTTTGGGGCCATAGGCATCAGTGGCTATCACGATCAGGCCGTATGACATAGCTTCGATAATGATTCGGCCAAAGGCCTCACGAGCAAGTGTGGGCATCAGTAAAACATCGTAGTCTGGTAGTATGGTAGAGACATCATGATATTTGCCCCGGAAGCGAATATTGTTGCCAAGCCGAAGATTCTCGATCTGAGCATTGAGATGGTCGATGTAGTCTGGATCGCCATCTCCATATACATCCAACCCAAAATCCGGATGTAAATCACGCACTTGATGTGCTGCCTTGATACAAAGCTCAAGACCCTTATTTACTTCGATTCTTCCGGCAAACAAAAAGCGAAGAGGCTTATGTATAGGCCCAATCTGTTGTATGGGTAAAGCTACCCCTCTGGGTATGTGGTAGATGTGCCGGCTTTGATACCTTTTGCTAAGCTCCTGTATCATCCAATCGGAAACAGCTATTACCGGATCCAAATCCAATCTGCCGCCAACCGTGAAAGGCAATTGCCTCTTTAGCCAGCGATACGCCCTACTTTTCAGCCCTGTACCTATATAGCTGTCCGGCCAGAAATCTCCGATGTCAAATACTTTGGGATAGCCTTGATTTTGCACTGCGAATACAGAAGCCAGAGATATGCCCTTCTGATTTCCGAAGTATACCAGATCGGGTGTTACAAGATCAAGAGCAGAAAGAGTGAGAGCGTAATTGTGCTTTTCTACCCGGTGTTTGTTTCGCATGCCGGGATGCTGGTAGTCTATAAAATGCAGAGCTCTTAATGGACGTGTGATTATCGCAGATACCGGTGCATCTTGCAGGTCACTACTTCTCCTGTTTCCAGTTAGGATGTATATATCGTGTCCCTGCCGTGAAAGGTAATCCATGTTATCTTTCACAGAGATTTCGTAGCCCCCTTCAAAATATGGAGGATAGAGATTTGTAATGCAGAGGATTCTCATGAGAGCCTGGCCTTGATGATGTCTTTTAAATGAAGATCAGGAAAGAGATCGATACCTACGTAGGATTTTAGCAGATACAGAAGATACAAAAACAAAATCAGAAGTACCAGGAACATCACGATATAGGTAACTATCCTGGCCACGGTTGTAAGGCCGACATTCATGTCGCCTTTATCCAGGGATTTATATTGGTTTCTGGTGTCTTTTCCAAATATGAAGACAACATACCAATAGCGGATGAACCAGAATGAAAACCTGATGTCGATGATACCCAAAGATGGAACCGGGGGAAGCATACGTTTCATCAAACTCATGAGTTCTTTTCTCTGTTCGTGGCTGAGGGTTTCTTTGATGCCTCTGCCACCGATTGTTCGTTTGCGTTCTTTATCCGGCATTATTGCCTCCGGTAAAAGCGATACGCTGATGGGTACTGAGGTTTCTGGGCATTTGTTTTTTATGGTAACGATAGCGCTTTTCCAATTTGCTCATCACGGCAATCATAGCAAACATGAGCATTATCTGATAGAAATTGTTGGTCTGTTTCAAGACCCATTCCAGAGTGGATTCCAAATATATCGCCAAAAGCCCTCCCGTCAATCCGATCGCAAAATATTGGTAGTCAGATCCCACATACTTGAACATATTGCTGACATTCATGAAGAAGTAGTAAAAGAGAAAGATGAGGAATATCAGCATAGTATGCCATCCGGATTCTGCTGCGACCATCAGATAGACGGTCTCCACCAGCCCGTTTTGCTCTGTTTCGTCCTCAGGATCGTGCATTTCGATGTGAGCACCATAACTATAGGGCGGGTTTATCTTTATGCCAAAGTTGTTCAAACCTACTCCGAATAGCTTGTCGTTTGCCATGTTAACCGCTGCAGTAGCCAGATCTTTGCGCACATTTGCAGATTCCATCGGAGCGGTTTGAAAACGTTCACTGATACTATTCCAAGCTTTTCCCAGGATGCTAAGAGATACAACAATCAACAGCACTGAAACCATAACTTTTTTTGCACTGGACCCGCTGAGAAAAGACAAACCCAGCACTACGGCTATAGCCAGGGCATATAGCACCAGTCCGGCTCTGGACAAAGTCGATATTATGGAGACTGAAGTCATGGCAAAGAAAAGCAGCCAATATGAGAAGTGCAAATTGCTGATATCTTTCTTGTTCAGCAAATAGGAAAATATCAACGAGCCAAGAATGATGCTATACATCACGAGTGAGTTCTGATGGGGGAAAGGCCCGAAGGATTGGAATCTACCCTCGATGTATTTCTGGATCATGACTTCCACAAATATATAGATGGTAACAGCAGCCACTCCTTTCAGGAAGTCATTGAACTGGTCAAAGCTGTTCACATAATTGTATACTACGTAAAAGAATATAAACATACGTAGCATTTTCCAGATTTCAAACCAGGAAAAGAGAGGGATGGCAGCGTTGAAGATGGATACAGCGCTAAAGATCAGGTATAGTAAGAATGTCCACGAACCGGGTGGAAGATGCAAATGGTAATAATCTCGCCGCTTCAGGATGATCAGGAAAATGATGAGAGTGCATAGATCCACCATACCTATCTCGAAACCGCGTGAGGTGAGCCGGAAGGTCTCACGAGATACAAAATTGATATCTTCCATGCGCACAGTAAAAAACATCATCATGAAAAATATGATGCGTTCGATTATCGGGTACTTTAGCGACAGAGTATAGCCCAGCGGAACTCCAATGAACAAAGAGATAAAGAATAAGATGTATTTCAGTTGAGACAGGGATTCAGTCACCTGTATTCCTCGTATGCAAAAAGCTTCTGATGCATCTTATCAACATCGTTTCTTAACCGGTTCTACTATTCGCGAATATCTTTAAACAATTCGTGCAGGATATAGCCGGATTGCAGGGCTTGTAAACTGGGCAAAGCGAAGTTTACCACATCGTTCCATTTCGCAATCGGATGTTTGGGAATAAAGACTATATCGCTGGGTTTCAGGCGGAAATCCCGTACTTTAGCTTTGAGGATATCTTTTGTGTTTATTTTGAACAAGCGGGGATGGGAAAGATTTCCGCGGATCACATAAACTGTTGACTGTGCTGTATCTTTGAATCCTTGAGCAAACGTGATACTTTGCAAAAGTGTCATGTTTTCCTGATAGAAATAGTGTCCTTCCTGCTCCACTTCACCTATTACATATACCTCACGGTTGATCGCGGATGGAATGTAGATATAATCCTTGTCCAACAAAGGGATATTGTAGAGCAGATTACCATTTTGGATGAGCTCCACAAAATCTATGGGAAGTATGCGATTGTCGCGCATCATAAAAGTACGCTCCAGATCCGCAAGTTCCACAGAGTTATTTTGAAAATAGCCCAATGCCAGGCCGCCGGCACTTGCGATGGCGTCCAATATCCGCATGCGTCCCTTGATCTCTATGATGCCGGGATAGGTCACTTTGCCCAATATGGTGACAGTTGAACTGCGCGCTTCAAAGGGTATTATAGACACTTCAGGATACAGAATATAATCTTTCAGCTTATCTTCGATGATCTCAGTTGCTTCGGGAATGGTGAGTCCCGTTACATCTACTTCTCCAACCAGACGGTAGGACAAAGTACCGTCTTGTTTTACGATCACTACGTCGGAATCCAGCTCCGGCTCATCATATACATAGATTTTCATCTTATCGCCGGGACCCAGTTTGTATGGAGGCAATTCTATATCGTTCAAACGATAAAGCTCTTCGATGGTTTCTTGAGTAGTTTGTGTAGCCAGATAGGTCTCTTCAAGATACTCGGGCAGAGCTTCTAAGTTTTCTTCGATGTATGTGTTTTTGTTTGATGCACATCCGCTAAGAAATAGGTACAGGATCAGAAAGCTAAGCCAGATAAGCTTATATGGTATCTTCATATCAGTATTTCTCCAAAAAGAAGTCTTTGGGCACGTAGTTCAGAACACCGTGAATATTATTGAATCCCCTGTCTTTAAGGAAGTTCACCGCTCTGTTCATGCTGTTTCTACTGCTTCGATTGAACCTGGCTATCAAGACCAGAGTATCTGATGCAGAGATAATATTGTTGAAGAGCTGAACATTGTATTCATAATCAAACAATTCCCAGATAATGTAATCGTAATTGTTTAATAACGAGAGCATATCTCTTACTTTCTGGGTTTCCAATATTCTGGTGAAAGTCCTGTCGTCCACCATGAAGTAAGCATGATGCATGTTTGGATCTGTAGTATCCAGATTGATCTCACTGCTTTCACCATAGAGCCAGTCATTCAGCAGATAGCCTTGGGCTTCAGAGCCGAATTCAGTGTTAGTATCAATATACAGGATGCGATGGTTCAGGCTGGAAAGCATACTCAAGCATTCTTTTATGATGAATGATTTCCCGGTTTCTTTTGTATCGCTACCGAAGCAGATTACAGGAGTGGCAGGAGAATTGGTATGATTGATAATGTTCTCCACTAATATCTGAATATTACGATAGAATACTTTATAATCCACCTCATTCTCATCGGGAAGCACTCCACACAGAGGAATGCGAATCACCTCGTGGAAATCTTTCTCACTCTTTGTATGTAGATCCAGTAATTCTTTGGCCACCACAAATATGCTGGCGCCCACGAAAACAAGAAATGTGATCCCAAACACGATTAGTTTTCTTCTCCCTCCTTCGGGGAATCTGGGTACTTGAGCTGCTTCAAGGATTTCGTAATCACTTACATTGGATTGCATTGCCATTTTGGATTCCGCTAAACGACCCTCAACCAGCTTCAGTATCTCTCGATTGATCTCAAGTTGGCGTTCAATCTCGAGGAATTCTTTTTGTACTTGTGTAAGGTTTTCCAAAGAAGCTCGTATCATCTCAACTTGATTTTTGAAGCCTTCATTCATCTGAACAGCCCCTACACGTTCTGCTTCAAAGCGGGATTTATCGATGGTATATACTTCCGTTAGTCCGCTGGGCCCCCAAGTAACCGCTTCAGGAAGATCACGCTTTTTATCGCTGATAGTTTTGCGCAGCTCGCTAATCTCCGCCAGTACTTTGATCACTTTGGGATTCTCGTCAGTATATCGAGATCGCAATACTTCAAGCTCTTTTTCCAGCGCCAGTAGTTTCTTTTCATCGGTTTGAGTATAAGTCCAAGTCTGAATCACCTCTTCCGGCACTGCTTTCAATTTTTCTTCCATCTCTGCTATTTTGCTGTCCAAATCCTTCACGCGCAGAGAGTTCTCTATCATTTTGAGCTCAACTTCTTTGAGTTGATCAAATTTCGTTTGCGTCTCGTTTGGGATGGAGATGATGCCATATTCGGCTCTGTGCTGATCGTACTGCTCCTCCAATTCCCGAATGTTTACAATGCGCATACTTTGTTGATCCATATAGTAATTGTGGATCCTCAAAGTAGCTGAATTCAAGAGCCGGGTATTGTTTGATATAAATGATTCTACAGTTGCATTGGCAACCAGAGCAGATGTTTCCGGATCTTCCCAAGTAACGGTAAACCGCAGGACATTGGAACGATTTCCCCGTTGTACTTCGATGCGACGGTACAATTGCTGCGGACTGATATCCAGATTCAACTTGGTGATCACATCGGTCAATACATCCCTGGTGCGTACCGTCTCAAGAATAGTGTTGATATCAAAAGTTTGATACAAGTATGGCATATCGTCCGGCGTACTCATGTTTTTGGGTGCCCGCAAAACATAACTGTTCGCCTTCCAAGTGGGATGAATCCTTAGCTTTACCCACAAAAAAGATAGAGCCAGGGCAATCACGGTAAGGATTATGATGAGCTTCAGTTTGTTTGTATAAACTTTTAGAAGAATTCGTGGCTCCACCACCATCGCCGGGATGCTGGTGCTTTTCTTTTCTTCGCTTAGATAATGGTCATTTAGCAAGTTCACTCTCCATAGTTTTACGAATGTCTGTTATGGACTGGATATCAGCCGGTATTTCTCGATTCGATAGCATTATGCTATATGAATTTGGTGCATCAGGATGGTATCCATGCATGCCCGGAATCACTTTCAGCCCCATAAAGCTGGGATTCAGCAATAGACCCTCGTTCATCAGGAAATAGCTATCCCCATACTTAGGATCTGGAAACCAGACCCGCAATCGCTTCAACTCTTCAGTGGATACCACATAGCCACAATCGAGGGAATTTAGAGTATCGAGGACTGCTGCCTTCACGCGAGTATCTTTCCACCAGAACCGGGCCATTGTGGAATCGTAAAAGGCGACATAGTCTTTTCCAAAATCAAAACCGAGACGATCAACGACAGATTTGATATCGTAGGAACCGGTTACCGGAGCCATTCCATGATCGGAGATCACGTAAAGGCTCACCTCATTGTACAACTTCTGGGCAAAGCGGTATAAATCCGTAATTTTGGTTTCCAGATCATTTAATTTTGCCTTTGTTGCATCCGAATACGGTCCGTTATTGTGCATCACAGAATCCAATTTGGGTAGATAAACATAGACAAATTCAGCGTTGGCTTCGCTGATCACCTGCTTGTTTTCATGCAGGATCTGCTCTTCATTATGACGCCAGTTTGAACAATAATAAGGTATATCATGGTCTACGCACCAATCGAAAATGGTATCTGTGGCCATAATTCCACCGGGGATAAAGTAGTCCTTCTTCTCCAAATAATCAAAATAGGGCAGATATCGAAAAGGCACTGTGTAGAGTTCGAAGTATCCGGTGTATGAGTGTATTCTCTTGATCAGTTTGCTGATGTTGTGTCGCACTCTCCAGCGATCAAATATGAAACCGGGGAGTTTTGCCAGGATCTGCATACCCCGGAAAGGTGAGTTTTGGGGATCGTGTACAAAACAAGACCAATGTGTGTGTTCATCCGGATATCTTCCGCTTAGAATGGATGGATCTGCTGCGGAGGAAAAACCAAAGGTTGTTCTCAACTTACGCTCATTTAGTGCCATCTCTTTCAAGAAGCCATAACGTTCGTATATTTCCCATCCCAAAGCATCAATAAACACATACATGGCCAATTTCTTCATCATCTACCTCAGTTATATCTCTTCCACAGCTTTATAAAACGGTTTCTCATTCTCAGTTCAGTTGAGTTGGGAGCAATGCCTAAAACGGTGGCCACATTGAAACCCTGCACTTCTTCACAAAATAAAAAGTGGGGGAGACATAGATACAAACTGTATCTGGGATGTAGCCACAGCAATGCGCTGGAAGGCTGTCTCAGACCCTTGTCTCTATAGTTCAGGAGGATATTTTTCAATCTAATGTCCCGGGCTGATCCCGGCATGGCAGCATAAAGTGAATCTGCATTATCGATGTATGTGGCAAGTTCTTTGGTCCACAAACTGTAATAAGTATGCATAATGGTGTCTATAGCCTTATCAAGCCTAAATCTTAGTTCCTCAGCATCAAAGACAGGTATCGTGGGCTTCAGTTTAAAACGCATAGAATTGAGCAGTTCTTCCAGAATAGACTTATCCAAGCGATATGCGCCCAAGTCGATTTGCTCAATCTTCCGCATACGAGTATTGATTGAGCTATCGTAGCAGCCTTCAGCGATCAAGATTGCCTCTGCTATAGCTTGGAATGCCTTATGAATATTACGGTTTATAAAATCGACGTGAGCATCCGGACTTTCAGAACAATAGTACTCACGCGCAAAGAGCAATCCGACACCTCGATTGAGCAGCAACCTGATAGCTTCCGGGATGGGTATGTCCCGCGCCTGCCATCGTGGTAAAGCAGAAAGTATATGGGGATTTCCATACACGACCTTGTGGGCTTGGGCCAAATCATAAAACATCAGACTGATAGATCTTTCATAGAGCCCTGATATGCTTATGGGCAGGGAAAAATCGATATCAATCTTGTGCTGGGCACTCAGATCGCCATGCAAGGACTGCAGTGAAGACACCAAGCGCCTTTTTCGGAATAGATTCAATGAGCCTGTGAACACAAAGAAATCCAGATCGTTATAGGGCCTTTCCTGATCATCAATCGTCATCACTCCACCTTCTCCGCGTCCATAACCACCGCCCAAAACCAGGGCTTTAACCGAAGAAAGAGCAATCCTATCCTTGAATGATGCAACGATGTCCTGTAAGAGCATAGAAAACTGCTCTTCAAAAGCAGGACTACCATATAGACTATATCGTTGCATTTTTGCGTCTCCCCGTCCTTTCTGCCGTGGTGTAGCCATATATCATTCTTCTGGAAAGACAGCGAAAGAGAATCTTGACGTTATGATGAGCGGAAATCCAATTGATATACTCCAACTCATAGAATAGCTCGGCGTTGCTTTCATCTGCTTTCACGCTTTCAGCCAGAGAAAACGCGCCGGGATTGTATACTGGGAGATCGAGGATTAGCTTGCGATGCTTTACAGTGTTTGTCAGTAGCCGGTTTCCGACCAAGTATATCCTTTTTTTATAGATGGTCACAAAGATCATCTCAAACTTGTCTAGCGACAAGCGGAGCAAAAATCGCCCCCACCAGCTTTTTGCCATTATATCCGGGTTGCTAAACTTACAGGTTTTCAAGTGTTTATTGATCAATCTCTCGCAGTCCAGCTTTCGCATAAACATTCTGTAGGGAAGAAATAAAAGCAACCATGGAATCAGCTGAAGCAAGATAAGCAGCAGTGCCAGGAGATACTGAATAGTGCGATTGAATAAGGATACAGTAATGCCGGAATCAACTTTTGCTACTAGCACTTTATCTTTGATATGGATTACTTCTCCGTTATCGGCATTGATCAGATTCCCTTTATACACTATTTTCCTGTCCAGATCAAGATCCCGACCTATGTATGTGTAGTCGTAGATAATGCTGTCTTTCACATAAGAGTTCTCGTCTACAATCACATTGTTTCCGATGATGCTGTTTGGCCCCACCAAAGTATTCTTCTGCAGACGGCAGTTGTTGCCAATCATGATAGGTGTATGAATCTCGGCGCTATGAGGAAAAACAAAGTTATAGCCCAAAAAGATATCCTTTTCTCCCGAATATCCGGGCAACACATATTCTTTGTTATAGTTTTTCAGGATCGCCATACTTAGTCTGTAATATGACACGATGCTATCAATATTGTGGGTAGTCAGACATGTGGCATCACTCAACATATTATCCGGCCCCAGGTTGCTCAAACTGCTGTCTTTGGTCAGGAATATAAAGCGCTTGTCTTTAGTATAAAAGCTGTTTTGAAATTCTGTAGAGCATTCTATCTGTTTGTGATCATATTGCAGAAAAAAGCAACCGTTCCAGATCAAAAGATCATCTTGCTTGCAATAAGTGATATTCTTCAGGTAAACACTTTTTAATCCATCATCGGGGTGAGCAAGTGCGTAATCTATCTTCATGCCCCATTTTGACCCGTCTCCAAAGTAGCTTTCCAAAGCTTTGGTGGAGTTATCGGACACAATCCGCAATTCGCTGACACCCAATAAAGAAACAAAATCCAATGCGTATTCCAGCAGTGGTTTGTTTACTATCTTCAGCAGATAAGCTTCCAGATCGGGAAAATAATCTTGCAGCCAAAGTGTGTCCTTATTGCGGGCATAAATCAAGCAGCGCATGTCTCTTAATCCGCGAGTAGTGGAGCTTTAGTCATCCCAATCTCGATCAAAACTTGCTACGGCAGCGTCAAGGTCGTCGAAGATATGAAAGATTTTGTGTGCACGGGTGATATCAAAAACCATCCGAGGCTTACTTTGCAGATTGGCAATATGAATATCTCCACCTCCTTGTGAAGCCGATTTCAAACAAGCCACAATAGTGCCTAGCCCGGTACTGTCTATGAACTCACAATTCTGCATATCAAATACAAAGTTTACCGCGTTGTTGCATACTTTGTCGTACATTGCCCTTAAGTTCGGAGAGTTGTAGGCATCCAGTCTACCGTGAACTTCTATGATCCCGACATCATTTTGTTGTTTAAAAATAAGCTGCATTGTGTTCTCCTTGATACTGATATAATACTATCATCTAGTAGGCCCCCTTTCCGCTGATTACGGCAGGTATAGTTTTCAGTAGGATCAGGATGTCGTTTTTGATTCCTTGGGAGCTGATGTATTCCATGTCTAGTTGTACTTGTTGTCTGAAAGGAATGTCGCTACGGCCTTTGATCTGCCAGAGGCAGGTGATACCGGGCTTCACATGCAGTCGTTTACGATCTTCCAATGTGTATTGCGCCACTTCATCCGGTAAGGGTGGACGAGGGCCCACCAGACTCATATCGCCTTTGAGCACATTGATTAGTTGCGGTAGCTCATCTATGGAAAAGCGACGGATGAAGCGACCGATAGGCGTAATTCTGGGATCGTTTTTCATCTTGAAGATTACGCCGTCCCCGGATTCATTTCTATTCATTAAACTGTCTTTGGCTTTGTCTGCGTTTAGATACATAGAGCGAAACTTGATGAAACCGAAATGAGCACCATTGTGTCCCACCCGGTTTGCCACGTAAAAGATGGGCCCGGGATCTTGTATATAAATAAATATGGCTGTGATGAGCAATAGGGGCGACAATAGCACCAGCATGATAAATGATACGCTGATATCCAGGAAAGCCTTGATGAACTTGGCAAAACGAACAGTCCATTGCCACACGGACATCTTGAGCTTCATATGGAGATGGTGATGCTTTTTGCCCATCTGCATCAATCGCTCCATTTCCTGCACTCTGTGGCTTTTCTGGTGTCCTTTTATCAGACTCATTTATGCCTCAGGTAATGTTCCTTTTGTATCATCATTCTGTTCCATCGGTACACTCTGTACAAAAACATTGGATTCCCTATTATATAGCGCTTCCACATCCGCTTTGGCTCCATCAACAAACGGAATACCCATTCCATGCCAATCTGCCGCATCCACAGCGGGGCTCTGGCTATTCTACCAGAATAAAAATCAAACAAACCACCAACACCGATCATTACAGGGGCGTCTATGCGGTCTTTATTCTCATGGATAAAGCGTTCTTGTAAGGGAGCACCGAAAGCTACTAACAATATGTCTGTTTTTCGTACGTTTATATCCTCAATCACATTATCAGCCTGAGTATCAAAATCAAAATACCCATGACTGGTTCCACATATCAAAATTCCGGGATACCGGAGTTCCAATCTCGTCTTCATGCGCATGGCCACACCCGGCGCAGCGCCCAATAGATAGATTCGATATTCATTTCTGAGAGCGAACCGGCAAAGGTGTGGAAGCATATCTGTGCCATTAACGTTCTCTTTGATAGCAGATCCCAGCATTTTGGCGGCCAGGGAAATTCCGCTACCATCAGGTAGATTCATTTTGTTGTTAATTAAAATATTATAGTAGTCTTTGTCAATAAAAACTTTATTCAGACAGTCTGCGTTCACAAAATACACTAGTTCCTGTTGCCGTTTATCCAGTTTATCTGCTATCCGGTGAATCGCCTCATACATGGTGATATTATTTATTATGACACCCATGATGGAAAGCTGATTGGTGAAAGTCTGCGTTTCTTTCTGATAGAGAACGCAAACAAGCACTTGCAACACAGAATCCCGAACCGCGAGTATTATTTTTGCTGATTTACTTAAATACCGTATCATCGGTTGCTTCTCTTCTGTTTGATTAAATTGTTCAGAGGATCGAACAGCGTTTGATTGTGAAGATCTCTATTGTAGCATTCTTTCACGGTTTCCACAGCAGCCCCGGCATAGCTTTGAGCCTTTTGTGGAGAGCCCAGTATGCTGTCTATGGCTTTTGTGAAACCGGAGATGTTTCCCGCTCTTACCAAAAGACCATTTTTGCCGTGTTTCAGCCATTGTGATATCCCACCCACATCAAATGCTATCACGGTTCTGGCTTTGGCGAAAGCCTCGATTCCTACCAAGCCAAAGGGTTCTTGCCAGCGTGAAGGCACACACACCAGAGCGGCAGAATTATATTCATCTGTCAAGTCACTCATCCAGCCTGCAAACTGCACTCTGTGGCTGATGCCAAGTTCTTCACATAGCCGTTGCAGATATTCTTCGTCATTTCCTCTGCCTACAATTCTCAGTATTGCCGGATGCCGCAGTTCTCGAAAAGCTTTTATCAACAGATCAACGCCCTTCCCTCTGATAAGCTGGCCCACATATAACACAATCGGGACTGATCCACTAGGGGCTTCCAACTCAGCAGCAGGCTCCTGATGAGGCAGCATTATGTTTATTTTGTGCTCATCAAAACCATTGGCTATCAAGTTTCTCTTCATAAAATCTGATAGCACAAAGAATAAGTCACAATCTCGAATTGAGTTTAAGACTTGGACACTTTTGCCTAAATTGATCCTGTGCCATCCATCTGAGCGTTTTTGCATCAACATACTGCAAACTGAGCAATATATACTATTAAAGGGCAAGCTACAATTGATCCGTTTGAAGGGGAAATACTTGTGGCGTCTGAGGCAATAGTATTCATGATCGTGCACCAAAACCACTGTTGGAAAATGTGCTTGCAATTTTATCAGAACTGCCGGATCCGTGAATTTATGGATAAAAACAAGGTCTATATGAAGCTTTTTGTAGTGTTGGACGATGCCTTCGGGATTGCTACCGGAGCTAGTAATTATCTCTGTAAAGACTCGGTCAAATTCATTATCTATATTCGCGGTGTTCTCAAAGAAACCATACACTTCCCAGCCTTGATCGATAAACTCCATGCTGAGCTTGTGGATCATTCGCTCTACTCCACCCACAAAACCCCTGTTGCTGTTTATCATCAGAACTCGCATAAAATCTGCTCCGGTTGTCATCATCGCAACATCAATCTATCATAACTGGCATTATATAGCTCAATGAGATGTTCGTAAGTGTGGGTTGACATCACTTGTTGTTTACCATTTTGCGCCATTTGCGCCAGGTTTTCTCGGTTATGATATGCCAGCAATATCTTAGCAGCGCAGTCAGCCACATCTTCGGAGCTGAAATTCCAGCCGTTCTCACCTTCATGAACCAGATTGGGGTCTACCGCGTCACTTTGCAACACCGGTGTATCGCTGGCCCAGCTTTCGATCACAACCGCTCCCGAATTCATAAAGCGCACAGGTATCAAATGAATGTCCGCATAGCGAAGCCAGGACAGGGCTTTCTTGCGGAGTACCATACCGGTAAAATGCACTCTGTCCGCAAAGCCTGAAGCAGCGAGCAGAGTCTTCAGCTCTTCGAAATATCCGTTTTCATAATCCGTCCTACCCACAAAGATCAATCTTGCATCCGGCATTTTGTCCGCAATACTACAGAAGGCTTTGAGGGCAATATCCTGTCCCTTTATGTGCGATACCCGACCCAGGCATAGGATGATGAATTGCCGCTCGTCCCAAGTTTTCATCAGAAGTGGAGTCTCCGGATTGTCGCTATATTCATCCACAAGTACAGGAACAGGGGAAAATTCCACATCCGGGTTGTAATGCGACAGGAAATTAAGTTCCTTTTCCGCAATGGCAAAACCCTTATCCATCTTTGATAAGACAATCTTTTGATACCAATTTGGCTTGTAGCCTTTGAGAATGTCTTTATCCACCCGATTCTGACTTTTGAAGATGGCAGCATAATCCACAAAATCGAAAAAGCACATAATGAAACGGGATTTGCTTATTCTCGCGGCTATAAATGCCAGTAAATTGTTATAATTGATCGCCGGATAGCACTGGATGATATCATATCGACCGCGCATTAGGTACCAGAGCAATGTGGGGCAGAGGGTCTTGGCGCGTAGGTTTGGATACTGTGGCGGGCGGTTCAGGACATCCCCTAAACGTCGCAATTCATAGCCTTCGACCATCTCTTTACCGGGTCGCTTGATCCGTTTGGGACAATATACGGTCAGTTGATGATGCTTTGCGAGTTCTCTGGCTTGATAATGGATATTTGTTTCTGCTCCGCCTACCTCGGGATAAAATCGGTTTGTGATCAACGCTATCTTCAAGGAACGGTGGGCTTTGCTGGTTTGTAAACTTCTGAGGTCATTCACAAATCTCTCACAAAGTGTATCTACACTATAATTTGCCCGCGCAGCATGATAAAGGTTCTTGCCCAAATAATTCCTTTTATCAATATCCTCCACCAGTTCCAGCATAGCGCTGGCAAAGTCATCGGCTTTGTCTCTCAAGGCTATTTCCTTCTCTTTGAACCTGAAGCCTTCCACGCCAATAGAGGTTGTAATCACTGCTTTTTTTGCAAGGGCAGCTTCCAGGATTCTGGTTCTGGTACCGGATGCTATCCGCAAGGGCAAGATCACGAATTCTGCATTTGCTATAATCTCATTCATGTCTTCTACTTCACCGATTATTCGAAGACAATCATCCTGGTATCTACCATAATAATCCAAAGGATTTTTGCCTGCCACCCATATCTGTATACCTGCCCTGCGCAATTGACTTTCAACTGAGGGATATATGTAATTCACCAAAAAACCAAAAGCGTCCTGATTGGCCAAAGAATTCATCGTTCCAAAAAAGAGGATGTATTTGACCACTGAAGCCGGATACTCTCGTTGAACCTCCATTGGCATCATATTGGGAAAATCCAAAGCATATTCTGCCGCCAGACCATAGGTTCCTATTGCTATATCACGTTCCACCGGATTCGTGAAATAGTAACTGAACTTGTGCTTAAAAGCTTGCTTTTCAAATGATCTCAACTTCATCATTTCAAACAGATGATAGCGATTGCGGATGCTTGGACGCTGCTTCCAACAAAGCTCTGCCACGCGGGAAAAGAGCATATCTACATCGATCACGATCTTGCAGTTTGGCAATGTACGGGAGGCTAGTGTTGCTAAGGTATATGTGCTGAGAAAGCGAAAAACGATGATATCGTAAGCAGAGTTTTCTAATATCTTTCTGAACTTTTCTAAGTGTCTGGGGTGAAAATGGTAAATTGCACGAGATTGATGGGCAAATGCCGGAATAGTGGCGATGCTATAAAGATGTCTGTAATTCTGATGTGTTTCCAAACTCTTGGTGCGATACTCAGGTCCCTTGATGAGCAGAAGATCAGCTCTAAACTCCTGTGCCAGGCAATGCCAGATGAATTTGCTACGATTTTTGTCCCCACCCTGCAAACCCTCGAAGGGAGTATCCACATATAGCAATTTCATCATTTTACCTCATTTTTCCAATTGGTTTTCAAATATGCAATAATAGCTTCATGCTGTCAAGCAAAATATTCATGCCATCTCTTGTATATAGCCGCATTTTGCAGTTAGTTTCAGCTTGCTCCCCAAATGCGTATATTAGCCATGTATATGCCGGTTAACTTGTTACAGAATAATTGAGAACTTCATTTGCCAAAGCCAAATATGATAGAATAATATGTACTTGTATACCCAAAATAATTTTCATCAGGCCATCCTATCTTTTTTGGTTCAAATATTGCTGGCTAAGGACAACAGGGAAACTATATTGGTCATATTCATCCTCTTATAGACCACTAAAGACCAAAGAAAATACCCAATTTCTCCCTGTATTCAGGGCGTTCATCACTTCTTTATCAAGCGTTCATCAAGCGTTAATTATTAACGCTTGATTAAGGCTTGATGACCACTTGATTAACACTGTCTACAGAGCTGACAATGGACACAGCATAATGAATAAAGCTTTCCGATGCTTCCGATGAATTTCCGAAGCCCCCGATTTCTCAGGATTTCTCTGATTAAGCCTCATTAAAACATCTATAAGATCAATGGGAGTCAGGCACCCGCTATAACAAGGATAGATGGCAGATTAAATATTTGAACGGCGTTAAATAACGGGGAACACTGTGCATAGTTAACACTTGACGATTTCATCTATGATAAATAACGTGACGCAACATATGGTCATCGGTTAAAAATGGATACGCTTTAATGAGCCATATTATTCACAAGCAGAAATGAAGGAGAAGCGATGAAGAGGATTATAGTTCTACTATGTTTAGGCCTATGTAATTGTCTTATGTTTGCACAGGAAGGTGAAGCTTACCGGGGCTTAACAAAGGCAAATGAAAAGATCTACACCGTTACACAAAAGCATGGTAAAAATATCCTTTTACTCGATACTCAAAGCACGCTCTTTTACGATGAAAATGGTAGCATCATAGAGAAATATATGATGAAAGGCAATCTCAGCTACCTGGGCAAAGAAATTCGTTTCAACAGAAACAACCCCCACTTCAAAGAGATTCTCGTTTATAATCATATGAACGGATTGGTCTCCCGCAGTGTGGAATACGGAGATCCCCAGACCGGCAATCATAGCAGCATCATGTATGATTCCAAAGGCAAAGTGTTGAATAAAGTGCAATGTAAAAGCACAGGAGCCGATTCTCTAATCTGGGAGATGCATTACAACCAAGTAGGATATCTTTCCGAGTACTTCAAGATCCAGCACAACAAAGATGGGACTATCGATGAAAAGACCCTTTTCGATTACAAAGATGATGTAATGGAATCGCACAAATACATTTATGACCCTTCCGGATTGCTTAGTTCGATAGTGGTTACATCTCCCGGAGATTCACTGCTATACAAGATGAGGTATCGATATGATGAGTCCGCAAATCTGCTGGAACAGTCGAAAACTGACAGTGGAAATCTGCCAATGGAATCCACCATATACTCTTATGATGACCGAGATCGCTTGATCATGCGTTTAGACTATAGCTTCAATCCCCGCTACGGCGGTACGCCAAATCTTCGCACCCAATACGAATACAGCTATGAATAAATCTCACCACAGCGGATAGCCGCAGACAAGTACGTTGTCCTGCAATTTCCTTATCCGCACATTGTGTAATTGTATGGCTCGATCGATATTTTTACGATCGTAGGCTTTCAAGCTGCCTTTGTCCCCACCCAGAATACGGTTGCCATAGAAAATCATGCACTTATCCACCAGCTTGGCTTTCCAAAAGGCTTCACTGAGCCGATTACCGGTTTCCAGCAATACAGAATACAGTTTCATCTCCCAAAGTACCTGCATTACCTCATATAGGTCCAGCTCGTCTTTGTGTCCGCTTATTTTCTGTGTCTTCAGGCCCGCATCTCTCAAGGTTTGCAATTTGCTCTCTTCTCCCTGATGATAGAAGATCATAGCCGGATAGTCCTGCGCGCTTTTCACCAACATCGCATCCTCACTGATGTCCAGCAGAGGATCCAAGACCACTCTCAAGGGTTGTTTTACATTTCGCAAGCCACGCACATTCAGCATAGCATTATCCTTGCTTACACTGTTGATCCCTGCCAGTACCACTTCCACTTCTGCGCGTAGTTTGTGTACCTGTCGCCGGGATGCAGGATTTGTGATCCATCGAGAGGAGCCGTCGCTGGCAGCATATTTACCATCCAGGCTAAGGGCAGTTTTCCAGATCACGAAAGGTCTTTTCTTGAGCATATAGCAGAGATAATACTCCAATTGTACATTGATCGTTTCTTCAAAAAAGCCACATACCACTTCTATACCAGCTTCTTTCAGAGCTTTTATACCTTTCCCTGCCACCAATGGATTGGGGTCCAGGATGCCAACCACCACTCTGGAGATTCCGCTTTTTATGATAGCCTCTGTACAAGGGGGTGTTTTCCCTATGTGGCAGCAGGGCTCCAGACTTACATACATAGTAGCTCCCTTGGCTTGGGAGCCGGCTTCGCGCAATGCTACTATTTCAGCGTGATCCTTTCCATAGGGCATCGTACTGCCCTCTCCGATGGTTTTACCGTCTTTAACTATGATAGCGCCCACAAAGGGATTGGGTGAACATTTTCCGCGTGATTCTTCTGCTTTGCGGATCGCAAGCTTCATGTAATACTTATCCATACAATTCCAGATTCTTCCTCGCCAGTTCATGACCGGGATCTCTATCTAAGATTTCCTGCCAGACCCTTAATGCTTCGTCCTTCTTTCCTTGAGCGATCAAGGTTATGCCAAGGTTATTGGCTGCGTCCATGTTTTCTGGCTCGATCCGGCAAAGAGCTGCGAACCACAATTCAGCTTCCGCGTAGTTTTTGTCATTCAAATACAAAATCCCCAAATGCATATAGGGAGGGGAGAAGAAGTTGTCCAAAGCAATTGAATTGAGCAAGTCCACCTTCGCTTTGTCGTTTTCTTTGTTTACCAGCCGGCATAACCCCCTATAATAATATAGATCCGAGTTATCCGGGAAACTGCGCAGAGCTTCGGAAACCTCGGCGAAAGCAGTGCTCGCGTCAGCTTGACCCAAAAGCTGAGCTATCTTGGAGAATATAGCATTCTGCTTGAAGTACATAGAGGGATTGCCCACAATGACTTGTCTGATATACCAGATAGATTGTGCTTCCCGCAAAACAAAGCAGAATTCATGTTTGAGGTTCAACTCAACAAACACGATGCAGGAACTGCCATCTTCAGACATACCGGTGTGAATGAAACTGTATTTTTTCAGCTTCTTAAAGTAAGATATCTGGCTTAATATGTTCTCGTAGCGTTCCTTCAGATCCGCAAGTTCGGAATCGTTCTGTGTAAAGCTCCGCATATTCATGAAGTTAAGAGCGATAACCTGATCCAGAAAGCGGGATACCACGTCTTCAGCGTGTTCAATTATCTCTTCCGATTCATGCGGCAATCCCAGTTTATCCATCAGGTAATCCACCGGGAAATTGCCGGGATATTGGTATCCACCAAGAATTTCCAGCGTTTTCTTTTTGTGGTTTGTCGCCATATCCAGGGGGCTTGCATTGTCAAAGGCTTCGTTTTGTTTACGTATCCAGAGGTCTAAGTATTTCTTTGTGGCGTCGAGGGCTTCGTGATTGTTATCTGCTTTGAAAGCCGGGAAGGGACTATCGTGTTCTATTCTGGACGCGTAAGGGCAACTAGAGGGGCATTTCAGGTCGATCCTTAGTTGGTTGCAACACTTCCAGCAAATCCCTTTCTTGGTACGGGGACACAGCCTGAGCGCGCGTTCTGTACTGCATTTCTTGCATCTATCCCGGGCACTTAAAGAGAACATGGAGCCTCCGGTATGGGCGCTGGATTACGTTTGAAGGCACTGCGAGCTATTAATTTGAACACTGTCTTTACCTTATCAGCAGGATACTCATCCAAATCGTTCATATTGTGTATCGCCCACAATATAGAATCCAGATCTTGATAGGAAATCCCCATATCTTTTTCGTCGGATTGCTCCGGCCACAGATCCGCAGTAGGTACTTTGCTGATGATCTTAGCCGGAATTCCCAAGTCTTTGGAAAGTTGCCAGACCTCGGATTTATAGAGTTGGGCCAAAGGCTCGATCGCTGCTGCTGAATCTCCAAATTGAGTAAAATATCCGGTCATAATCTCACTGAGATTGCTCGTTCCCAAGACCAAAGCCTTATACTTCGCTGAAAGGTCGTAAAGTATACACATTCTGCATCTTGCCATCAGATTTCCTCTGCGCAGATTATCGGCTTCAGACTCATAGGTGTCAAACCAGGCATCTACCATGGGACTGATGTCGATTGTTTGATACTCAATATCCAGTGTGTGACACAAAAGCTTTGCGTCTGAAGTGCTGTCCGGATTGCTATTCCGATATGGCATCAGCAAGCCTATCACATTCTTTTTGCCGATTGCCTTTACCGCCAAAGCAGCGCTGAGGGCACTGTCGATGCCGCCGGAGACTCCCAGAATATACTTATCAAATCCACTGGAAAGCAGATAATCCTTCAGAAATTGTGCTATCTTCTCAATTTCCGCTTTAGTGTTAATACTCCGCATTTTTTACTCCCAAGATTGATGTATGAGCAAGCAAGAGCAGCGGGGGAAAATGGTCAAGGAAAATCCTTTTCAGTAGGTTATAATCGTCTTGCCGGTTCAGCCGACTATTCTGTTTTGTGTTTGTGAGGGCCGATATTGATATCATCCTCTTAGCATCTTTGTCTCAGGTATTTAGTTAAATAGTATCCGATGTATTTCGCCAAAGACAAGGGGGCACAAGACAGGATAGCCGTGAATTGAATGGCTTCAGGATATCGAAACCGGCTCACTCTCATCAGCTTCCCCAGAGTAGAGGCATCATGGGAATTTATCCGCGTGAGATTTCCTTGACATAAAAGAGCAAAAATATAAGTTGGTAAAAAACAAAATAAACATGGAGGAATCCAAATGACCTTTAACGAATTCATGGCTAAGGTCGCGGCGAAGAATCCGGGCGAACCCGAATTTCTTCAAGCAGTCAAAGAAGTTGTCGAGACAATCTGGGAAGTGTACGAAAGCAATCCCCGTTTTGTAAAAAACAATGTTCTCGAACGCATTGTGGAACCCGAACGCGTAATAATTTTCCGCGTTCCCTGGATGGACGACAAAGGTGAAGTACATGTAAACCGTGGTTATCGTGTACAATTCAACAGCGCAATCGGCCCCTACAAGGGCGGTATACGCTTTCATCCCAGTGTAAACCTGTCCATTTTGAAATTCTTGGGCTTCGAACAGATCTTCAAAAACAGCCTTACTACCCTGCCAATGGGCGGAGGAAAGGGCGGTAGCGACTTTGACGCCAAGGGTCGTTCTGATGCTGAAATCATGCGTTTCTGTCAATCCTTCATGGCCGAACTTTATCGCCACATTGGCCCGAATCTCGACGTCCCCGCCGGAGATATCGGTGTGGGTGCCCGTGAAATCGGCTACATGTTTGGCATGTACAAGAAACTCAGCAACGAGTTTACCGGCGTTCTTACCGGAAAAGGCAGAACTTGGGGCGGCAGCCTGATTCGTCCGGAAGCCACAGGTTTCGGCGTGGTCTATTTCACACAAGAAATGCTGAAGACCAAAGGCCTCAGTTTCGAAGGTAAGAGAGTGGCTGTATCCGGTTTCGGAAACGTTGCTTGGGGCGCTGTTCAAAAGATCACCGAGCTGGGCGGAAAGGTTGTAACGATCTCCGGTCCTGACGGCTATATCCTTGATGAAGCAGGTTTCAACGACGAAAAGATCGCCTATATGCTCGAGCTCCGCGCATCCAATAACGATCGCGTAAGCGATTATGCGGACAAATTCCCGGGAGCTAAGTTCTTTGCCGGCAAACGCCCATGGGAAGTGAAGGTAGATGTAGCCATTCCTTGCGCAACTCAGAATGAACTCCATGTAGAAGATGCCAAAGCCCTCATCGCAAACGGCGTCACTTGCGTGTGCGAAGCTGCGAACATGCCCTGCACTCCGGAAGCTGTGGAAGTATTCATGAACGCCAAGATCCTCTTTGCCCCCGGCAAAGCGGCAAACGCCGGTGGTGTTGCCACATCCGGTCTTGAAATGACCCAAAACTCCATGCGCTTGAACTGGAGCAGTGAAGAAGTTGACGAAAAACTTCATGGCATCATGCGCAACATCCACGAAGCTTGCCGTACCAACGGAACTCAAGCAGATGGCTGGGTGAACTATGTGAAGGGAGCCAACATTGCCGGTTTCCTCAAAGTAGCAACCGCCATGTGCGATCAAGGCCTCGTATAATAGACAACAATCACAAACCAATAAAAGGCGGGAAATTCCCGCCTTTCTTATTTGTGTCTGCCAGAATGCATAAAACCAAGCATTTGGTTGCTCAATAGTAACTGCTCTCAGCTTTGAAAATAATGCTTCGTGCTGTTATCGCATGAAGAAATACAGATTGCAATACCTGTATGATAGCGATAGATCGGCTTTTGACCTCAGCGAAATTAAGTTGATAGCCCGCTAGTCGCATAATTTCCCTTGACGGATATACTACTATTGAAAATAATCAACACTTATCTTACAATACAGATTTTTAGGGGGTTAGATGAATAATTACTTCATGGAGACCCATCACCATGAGTGGATATTGACCAACAAGTTGGGTGCCTATGCTTTGGGCACCGGCAACTTGATCAATCAGCGTAAATACCATGGTTTACTGGTTGCGAGTGATAAGAATTTTAATCGTCACCATCTGGTGGCTGGAATGGAAGAAAAAGTAGAATGGCGCGGTGAAGTCATTCATATGGATAGTAATAACTATAGCAACTGCATTTATCCTGAGGGTTTTCTGCATTTGGTGAAGCCTTGGCTGCGTCCCTATCCGGCTTTTTTGTATTCGGCCTTACCCCATCAAAATGAAATCTTGATCTTCAAAGAAATCATGATGGACAACGAAAGCAATACAACTTTGGTAAAATACGGCAATCTTGGTAAGCACCTGTTACATTTCAATCTACACCCCAAATTCACCATGTGTCCACATCACGAGATCAATGCCCATGGAAGTCTGGACTATATTGACTATCATACTCAAATAGATGAAACAGGTCAGGGAGCCGCATTTTCTGCTCTGCGTGTTAATAATGGTATCAAGGTGTTTGGTCACGCACTCAAGGCCACGGTTTCACACAATCGCTATGTGTATTACAATGTGTATTACCCCTGGGAAGTGATGAGCGGATATGAGGGTATCGGAGATCAAATCAGTCTGTATCAGATAGACTTTGACCTTGCTCCTGCTGAAAGCAATTACATATTGTTTTCAGATCAACCGATCAGCGATCCCATTGAGATGATTGAACGCATTGAAGCGCGCTACAGTATGCTGCCCAAAGCTATAGATTATCCCATGTATGCGGACGCCGAAGACAATCTGCTGGCCAAGCTGGATTATGAGGACAACTTCCTCTTTGACCGTAAAGGTTATTTGAAGCTACTGGAATTTGCCTTACAGGATTTTATCACCGAAGATGATGTGGTTGCAGGATATCCTTTTTATGGGCCCTGGGGCAGAGATACCATGGTGGTGTTGAATGCTATGTTGCACAATAGCACTTCTCTGGATCTGGTAGAACGCATACTGAGAAAATACAGTATGCATATAAAAGATGGCCTTATCCCAAATATGCTGGCAGAATCCGGTAGAGAAGCAAATTACGATAGCATCGATGCCAGCCTGTGGTATATCATACTATTGTGGAAACTGGGGAAAAAGAAGAAAAACAAAAAGTATTGGAAAGACGCTTATGATCTGACTGCAAGAATCATCGGTGCACTGATGGAACAAACCGACAAGCCCTACAGAGTGCGGAAAGACGGTCTTATTGAATTGGATCCATCTTTCGCTCATGGTACTTGGATGGATGTGCGCGTAGATGGCAAAGCGGTATGTCCCCGCTGGGGAGCTCCTGTGGAGATCAACTCCCTGTGGTTCAACGCTCTTAGTGCTTATGAGGCGATCTGCGAAGCACACAATTCCACCGGGTCGACGAAAATAAATGCAAAAGCTGAATACCTGTTGCTAAAAGATAAGGTAAAGGATTCATTCAGAAAGTTTTGGACCGGAGAGTTTTTGGCAGACCGATTGGAAGGAGACAAAGCTATCATCGAGATTCGCCCCAATGCCATCATTGCCCTGTCTCTGCCCTGGCAGCCTTTACCTCACGACATCATGAAACAAGTATTGGAGCGTACTTTTAAAGAGCTCTATACCTTCTATGGCATACGCACGCTCAGCCCCAATGACCCGCGCTTCAGAAAGAAGTATTATGGTACTCAGCGTGAGCGTGATCGCGCTTATTATAACGGAAGCGTGTGGGCATGGCTCTTTGGCCCTTTCTGCGGACTGTATCTGAAAGTATATGGCGCGCAGAAGTCTGAAACGGAGATAGTCAAGACCATCGGAGATATCATTGGTGTGTTGAGAAACAGTTTTATGAAGGGGCATATCGCCTCCGTAGCTGAAGTGTGGGATGGAGATACACCTCACTTCCCCAAGGGGGCTCCGGCACAGGCATGGAGTGTGGCAGCTCTCTACAACATAGAGACTTATCTGGAAAAGATGGGGGTGAGGATATGAAGATTTTGATGTTTACTTGGGAATTCCCTCCACTTATCTCCGGAGGATTGGGTATGGCTTGCTATGGCATGGTGAAAGCTTTGCTCAGTTTGGGTATCAAGATCGATCTTGTATTGCCTACCAGGGAAGAAGTGTATTTTCCTTTGCGTGAAGTAAACGATGTAGATACACTGCCCACTGTCTTCATAGACCCCCAAAAACAAGTGAAATATGAAAGCATGCAGTTTCACGATTCCATCGATCGCTTGGAATACATCGGGATAAACCGGAGACCGGAATCCTATTTTCAGCTGGCAGAAATCTCTCGCTATGCCAGCTCCTTGAAGCAGGATTACTGGTTTACGAAAACTGTGACTACAGATGAGCATGAACTTTGGACTCAAATGACTAACAATCTCATCGGAGAAGAAGATCTTATTCGCAAGGTACAGGAATATACCTTGCGGGCAGAACGGGTAGCAAAGATGTTGGAATTTGACATGATCCATGCCCACGATTGGCTTACCTATCCCGCCGGAATGCTGGCCAGAAAGATCAGTAATAAACCGCTTGTAGTTCATATTCATGCTACAGAGTTTGACCGCGCCGGGGGTCCCGGAGACGAACGTATCCACAAAATCGAACATGCAGGTATGACCTTTGCGGACCGAGTGATAGCCGTATCTCAATACACCGCGCAAATGATAATGAGCCGTTACCGCATCGATACCGGGAAGATCCGCATCATTCACAACGCTTTCACAATCCCTGAAAATGCCGTGTTAAGCAAAGACAGGATCTTCCAGGGGCCTGTGATCCTCTTCCTGGGACGCATTACTCTACAAAAAGGCCCGGATTATTTCCTGGATATGGCACAAAGGGTATTACAGACACATCCAGATGCACGATTCATCATGGCTGGTACTGGAGATATGAGCCGACGGCTATTGCGCCGTTCTGCAACCGTAAAGCTGAAAAACCGCTTTCTCTTTACCGGTTTCCTGAATCGTAAGCAAGTAGAGAAGGTGCTGCGAGCAGCGGATATTTATGTGTTACCTTCGGTCTCCGAGCCCTTTGGCATCAGTCCTCTGGAAGCTATGGCCTATGGTATTACATCCATCATATCAAAGCAATCCGGTGTAGCAGAAGTGGTGAAACACGCTTTCAAAATAGATTTTTGGGATGTGGATTTGTGGGTGGAAACAATCAATCACCTCATCGAGCATCCTGAGTACTGTGCAAAAATAGGGATCGAAGGAATGCGGGAAGTGAATAAGATTCAATGGGAAGAAGCCGCTGAAAAGATCAGACAACTCTACAGCTCAACACTGGCAGCTTACATCCGCAACAATTAAAGAGGAGCCGGCATGCTGAATATCATATTTTACTTTCAGGTTCACCAACCCAATCGCCTTACTCATTACAATGTTCTGGATATCGGTCAAAACAGCCCGATGTTTGATGACAAGCTAAATATGGATGTGATGAAAAAGGTGGCAGACAAGTGTTATTTGCCTACAAACAAGCTACTCCTCGATCTCATCAAAGAGCATGAGGGACGCTTCAAGATTGCCTTTTCGATCACCGGGACGGCTATAGAACAATTCAAACTATATAGCCCGGAAACACTTGATTCATTCAAAGCCCTTGTGGATACCGGATGCGTGGAACTAATAGGGGAGACCTATTACCATTCACTTGCTTTTTTGTATGATTCGAACGAGTTTTTGGATCAAGTAGCCATGCATCGCGACCTGATGAAGGAGGAATTCGGCTATTACACCGAAACTTTCCGTAATACAGAGCTCATCTATCAAGATCGCTTGTCGGATCTTATCTTTGAAATCCCAGGTTTTAAGACCATCCTGACAGAGGGAGTGGACAGAGTCTTGCAGTGGCGCTCACCACTGTACGCATACAAGAACTATTCCAAGCGCATAAGCCTTCTGTTCAAATACTACCAATTGGCGGACGACATCGCGTTTCGTTTTTCAAATCGAGACTGGCCGGAATATCCGCTAACAGTAGATAAATTCGTAAGCTGGATCGATAAGCTGACCTTGAATGAAAGCAAGGGGCGAAACCAGTTCCTGAATCTCTTCATGGATTACGAAACATTTGGTGAGCATCAATGGGCGTCCACGGGTATCTTCGATTTTATGCGCCATTTCCCCGCGGCTGTATTGAAATATCAGCATCTTGGCTTTGCGTTCCCCAAGGAAGCTGCAGATTTATCCAACTATCAGCAGGAGTCCATTTCTTTCCCCGAGCCGGTTTCATGGGCAGACGCTGAACGTGATCTCTCGGCATGGCTGGAGAACGATATGCAACACAACGCAATAGAAACCCTTTATGAACTTATGGAAAAGGTAAAAGCAAAGGGAGATCCGGATCTATTGCGTACTGCTCGCTTGCTGAGTACTTCGGATCACTTTTACTACATGTGTGCCAAATACTTCCAGGATGGCGACGTGCACAAATACTTCTCGCCCTACGACTCCCCGGATCAGGCATACATATACTATATAAACGCTCTGGCAGAGCTGGAAGAAAGACTCTTGAGGTAAAACATGACAAAAGGCAAAGTACTCATTTTAGAAGACGATGTTGTTCTGGCAGATCAGGTTGCTTTAGTCCTGAATAGATATAACTACGAAGTACTGATCACTGCTAATTCAGATCTCTTTTTTGAAGAGCTTCGAGTTTTTAATCCGGATGTAATCTTATTGGATGTCTATCTTGTGGGCAGCAAACTAAACGGTATCCAGGTCCTGAAGCATCTGAAAGACAAGATGGATCTGAATTACAAGGTGATCGTGATTTCCGGAGAGGTTAGCTCTACCCAAGTGCAAGAGATCCGAGATCTGGGAGCTTACCATTTCATCGAGAAAGGCAGCAGCTTCAGTACAAATCAACTCCTCTTACATATAGACAATGCCATCACCTTGAAACGACAGGAAGAAGAACATATCGGGCTTCAGATTGAATACATAAACATGAAAAAGCAATTCACCCGGAGTTTTCCTTTTATCGGGGAAAGCGACGCGATCAAACAAGTTCGAGAGAAGATACATAAGTTAGCGGAGGTAGACGAAGATCTCTTTCTGATAGGTGAGACCGGCACTGGAAAAGAAGTGGCCGCAAACTATTATTACATCAGCTCTCAACGCTTTGGCAAACCTTTCCATACCCTCAATTGCTCCGCGTTGACGGAGTCGCTGATAGAAAGTGAGCTCTTTGGTCATGTGAAAGGCAGCTTTACCAGTGCTGATAGGAATAAAACAGGTTTCTTCGAAGAGTGCAGCAATGGTTTGCTATTTCTGGATGAGGTAACCAACCTTTCTTTGATAGCTCAATCCAAAATTCTACGAGCCATCGAGAACAAAGAGATACAGGTGGTGGGTGGTTCCATGAAAAAAGTGTCCACTCGCCTGATCTTCGCTTCAAATGCGAATAGAGACGTTTTGAACGATCCTGAGCAGTTTCGCAGAGACCTCTACTATCGTATTGAGGGCAACATTGTAGAGTTGCCTGCCTTGCGAGATAGAGGCGAAGATATCCTCCTGCTGATGAGTTTCTTCCTTACTAACTTCTCGCATCAATACAACATCAACGACCAATTGGACTTAACTACGCTCAAGAGTGGTCTGCTCAGCTATTCCTGGCCCGGTAATATCCGGGAGTTACGAAACTTCTGTAAGTTCATGATGATCAACGAAAAGAACATCACAAACGCAACCATCTTGAAACATCTGGAACACAAACTGAATGGAAAAGACAAAGTCTGCTACGATGACAACACAAGATATATGGAGATCCCTACTTTGAAAGAGAGCATCGCCCAATACGAAAGAGACTACCTTATACATCATCTGGAACAGAACTCATGGCAGGTATCCAAGACCGCGCGTAGTATCGGTATTGAGCGCACTACTCTATACAAGAAAATCAAGCAGCTCAAAATATCCAATTATATTGAGGAATAAAAAGTAAATGCTAAAGGACAATCTGGGTATACGCTTGTTTGCCCTCTTTCTGGCGATACTAATCTGGCTTCAATCGGTATTGGTATCCGAACACCGTAGTGTGGTATCTCTGCCTGTCAACCTGAGAAACATGCCACAGAATATCACTCTGGAAAACTTGCCCCAAAGCATACCTTTTGCTGTGAAAGGCAAGGGACTGGATATAATCCGCTTAATGATGGCGAAGCCGAGGGTCAATATCGATGCCGCCAGCATTACTCCCAATACAGAGATTATCTCCTTGGAAAACTATGTGATAGACATGCCCGAAAATGTAGATGTCAGCTTGTTGGGACCTGCAGATACAGATCAATTAGCTATTCAAGCCGATGTATTTCACCGGAAAACTGTAAATGTAGAGCTCACTTTTGCTGATGCGCTCACTCAAAGTCGAATGAAAGAACTGCGCTATACTCTTAATCCTTCGAAAGTAACCATTTTTGGCCCCAAAAGCCGGATCACAAACCTCGTAAGCATCAAAAGTAAGGCCATCACTCAGGATATGCTGGCCGATGCCAGACACGAGCTGGAGCTACAAATACCCGGCAATGATATCAGTGTATCCGATAAAAGTGTATTGCTCAGTATCTCCGGAGCGCAGGAGAGTAGCAAAGTATATCCCAATATAGCTTTGGATCAAATCTATACGCCTTCCAGCATAGCGGTGAGATTGTCCGGTCCCGGAGCCGCTCTGGACAGGCTTGCAGGATCACAAATAAAAGCAGTTGTCAGTGAGGAAGCAGACGAAGCAGGACTATTTAGTGTAGATCTCATTTTACCTGATGACATTCAGGTGATTGCCATTACTCCGGATAAGGTTCGCAAACGCAGATGAATCTGATCCTGGCCTTTGAATCCTCTTGCGACGATACGTCCGTAGCCATTCTAGACACTAATTATAAGGTATTGTCAAACTTGATCTCCGGTCAACCGGAGCATCTGGAATTTGGTGGTGTCTTACCAGAGCTGGCATCCAGATTGCACATGAAGAACATCATGCAGCTCTGCCAGTTGTCTCTGCAACAAGCCGGCATCAGCCTAAGGGATATTTCAGCAGTAGCAGTATCCATTAACCCCGGTTTGATCGGTTCTCTGATCGTAGGGCTATCCTTCGCCAAAAGCCTGGCATGGACTCTTAAGATTCCTCTGATCACAGTAAACCATTTGTTGAGTCACATCTTCGCAAATTATATCGATCATCCGGATCTTACTCCACCTTATCTGGCATTGGTGGTTTCAGGCGGGCACACAGAAATGGTTCATTTTCAGAGTGACACAGAGTTTGAGGTGATTGGCAAGACTTTGGATGATGCGGCTGGAGAAACCTTCGATAAAGCGGCAAAGCTGCTTGGTCTGGGTTTTCCAGGTGGTCCTGTTATCGATAAACTGGCCACCTCCGGCGATAGTAGATTTGTGAAATTGCCTCAACCATTGCCCCGGAAAGATAATTTTAATTTTAGCTACAGCGGACTCAAAACCGCCATTCGCAATTACATTGAAGATCAAGATGAAGCCTGTATCAGACACAATATCCACGACATCGCCGCATCTATTCAAGCAGCGATAGTAAACCCATTGATCACAAAAACTATACGGAAAGCCAGAGCGCTAGGCATCTCAAAAATACTATTAGCAGGAGGAGTCGCGGCAAATTCCGCCCTTCGCCGGGGCATGTATACGCAAGCCTCGAAACACGGTATAGAGGTTTATTATCCCTCTTTATCTTTGTGTATGGACAACGCCGCCATGGTAGCTGCCGCGGCTATTCCAAAATACAAAGCGGGGCTTTACTCGCCGTTATCGGTAAACGCCAATTCATTGAAAGGGACAAAACTGCTATAAGACTCACACTAGGTCTCAATATCTTGAATCATAACAAAATAAAATGAACATGGATAGGAAATAAATGAACTACATAATTACCGGAATATCATATAATGGTAAGCTCTGCGAACAACCTGACAACGACACGATTGTGATGAGTGGGGAAGAGCTAGGCAAGTCAAATGTCCGTTTCACGAAAGAAGACAAAATCTATGTGCCCTCAGAAAGCTCTCTGAGTACAGTGATGGAACACATGGACGATGAATCCCTCAAAGCGGGTATATCCCGGCTGAAGGATAAGTATCTGTGCCGGGAAGCCTTAAAACCACTGTATCCGGATTTCTTTTTTGCCACAGCACAGCTTGGTGATCTTGCCAACTTCAATACTAAAGGTAAAAAGATAGTTATCAAGCCGCGTAAAGGATTCTTTGGAACCGGAGTGCGGATCGTGGAAGTGCATTCTGACCTGGCTGAGGTTGCCCGGGAGATCAAAAGGGAAGTATTGGAAAACGCGCGCTATTTCCCGGATTCAATTCTCAGCAGAGAAGAGTTTATCCTCGAAGAATTCATTTCCGGCGAGGAGTTCGCGGTTGATATGTTCTATGACCAAGAAGGTGTACCGGCAATCATGAACATATACAGCCATCCCGAGGCTGCGAATAGTAGCTATGACCACTTGATGTACTACAACAATAAAGCCGTATTCGAGCGTTATCTGAAACCCTTGACCCGGTTGTTTATCAAACTGGGTGATGCCTTGAATTTAAAGTCTTTCCCGATCCATGCCGAATTCAAATTGCAGAATGATAATTTTGTTCCCATAGAGTTCAATCCTATGCGCTATGGTGGTTTCGGCTTGGCTGATCTTACAAAACTCAGCTATGGTTTCGATCCCATTTCATGCTATTTCACAGATCAGCACTTAAATTGGGCAGAAATTTGGAGAGACAGGGATAAATCCCACTACGCATTTATCCTTGCCTACAATGGTACGGAAGCAGATGTGGATACTATGTGCCCGGATCACGCCAAATTACAAGCCTGTCTCAAAGAAAATGCCAATCTGCTGGATTACATTCAACTGGATCATACCCAAAATCCTGTGTTCGCCATCGCCTACATTCACTCGCACAGCAAAAAGGACATGCTGAATCTACTAAATATGGAGTTCAATGACTTCTTCATCTAAACCGATACTTTGAGCTATCAGGATACTGAACCATCAGTACGGCTTTAGCCCGATAGTGCAAATCCGGCAAAGCAGAATTAATGTACTCGGTAGGTACGGAACAAATAATGCTTGACTTATTTGTATTGTGCCGCTTTCTTGACGGTAAAAGGATTTATTAGATCAGATATATATAGGAGAATCCATGAAAAAAGCATTGCTCTTTATTGGGATACTTTCCATCCTGGTATCCTTACCCGCATACCTCACCGAAAATGCCTCTTTGGAGCAATTCCTGATTGGTACAGAAGAAGCCTGCGAATATGACAATTGGGTTTCTCACATCGCGGAGGGAATTGCATCAAACAATTACAATCTTTATGCCCCTTTTGATCGTCAAACCAATGGTTTTGGCGACTTCCACATACCAAATGCCGACGAGTTAAGCGCTTGGGGAGATGTTGTTGACCTGTTTTTACTGGGCATGTTGGATGAGGCTCAAGTCGTTATCGACAATGCCGGATTTCCCTATCAGGCTCTTGTCTTCAACGATTCTGACACCGGGAGAAGATATTTTATGCTTCGTGAAATACCGGACATGAGTTTTACCGATGACAACGGAACCGAAGATGATTATGACGATGAGCATGGAGCGTTTACTTATGGATGGGGCTTGTATATATACAGGCCACAATCGACACGACCTATTATCGTAACCGCACCACACCCCACTGATGATTTTTTTACGACGATTATCGGTTACGATTGCCTAAGAACCTGGGATGCCTCATTTCTGTTGATCAATGGCTCCGGACGTGAAGTTCGCTGGACGAATTCCGGAGCTTACACAAATTCAAAATCCATATCCGACCCCACACGCACAGAAGCGCATCCGTTCAATGTAGCGTACCAAAAGTTTGCTGACAGAATTCGTGATCAGTATGGCAGAAGAGAATTCTCTTTCCAGATCCATTCTTACGACTGGAATCGCCACGTAGGCTATACAGACAATCAGATATCAGCAGGAAACAACAAGCTATGCCCAAATTTACCAATCCGCGATCTCAGCAGTTTGAAACAAGATATCATCAATATGGGTGATCATTTAATGATCCCCGCAAATACCATCGGAATCCACGATGATGTGTTTCTGAATCAATACTACTCTGTAAATTACAGCGTGCACGATTTTATCTTCAGCGATGGAGAGAACGAGTATCCAGTCAATGATATGATAGACCTACCCGCCTATTCACAGAATCGGCAGATGATATACACTCTAAACGGTTGGAACGATTATGACAGCTTCGAACCTTTCATGCATATTGAGATGGATGAACTTCCCAATATGTATGAGGAAACCGAGAACGTATATAAATGGTTCTACGGATGGATAGAAGATGAAGGACGCTGGGACATGGAAAACCTTTTCACCTACCCCAGACAGTATTACTCTCGCTGGATCAATGACCTGGAAAGCCTATATGATGACATGTTTGCCATGAACGATGGCCTCACTCCTCCTATTCCTGAGAATCTTCACGTGATAAACAACTCGATGCAGTATGTCACGTTGGGTTGGGCTCGCAGTGATGCTTACGATTTTGACAGTTACGAAATCTTGTATTCCACTACACCCATCAGCGAAGGCAACTACCAGATTTATGACCGAAACAACAAGACTTTTCTAGCCTCTCAGGCATGCGAAAGCATAGATGTATCCGGCTTGAACAGCAGCTATAACTACTATTTTAAGATCAGAGCACGCGACAAGAATGGGAATTTGTCTGACCTTTCAAACGAAGTGATGTCTACACCCGCAGCCACAAGCATATCCGGCTTCAAAGCTTATGGAATGGATACTTCAATCAGGCTAGCCTGGGGAACAAATCCACCCTCCGGATTTCTTGGCTTCAATGTATATCGCAGACAAGATCTTACGGATTACGAATTGATAGAGAGCTATACCACCAGCCCTGCCCTGGTCGCAGGAAATTACAACTTTGAGTATTGGGATTTTGACGTTGTGAACGGTGAACACTATGAATACAGGATAAGCTCTATAAATAGCAATGGCGTAGAGACAATCCACAACGTTCCCCAAAAAGCCAGTCCAGCTGTCGTGCACAGCCTGATCCTGGAAAACCAAACCGGGATGCTGAGCGATGTCGCTACATTCTCGCAAAACCCTTATGCCAGCGATGCTCAGGATACATATTGGGATGTTACAAAGCCCGGACCTACTTCAAACTACGTGTGGTTGTCTTTCTATGAACAGTATTGGAGTCAATCCGGAGTATATCTGTCTCAGGAAGTAAAAGGCGGTTACGATACAAATCAACAGTTAAAAACTTGGATTATCCGCATCCGTTCAGATCAACTGAATGTGCCCTTGTACCTCAGTTTGCCAACCGTTCTGAGAAGCGAAAAAATCTATATATACGATAATGGTACCGGTAACTGGCACAATATGCAGGATGGCGCATATCAGTTTACGGTTAGCAACAGCAATCCCCGCACCATGACCTTATATTGGGGCAATATGCAGCCCTCCATCAATCACAATTATATGCCCAATCAAGTACTGCAAGGCGGATACAATACACAATTCTCGTGGTCTCCACAGTATCCTTTCCTGATAGATCACGTAAACCTGTATCTGAAGAACGATATTGATTCTCTGATGGTCGCGCAAAACATCCCTGCTGGAATCACAAGCTACTCATATACTATACCCAACGCGATCAATATGCCCAAAACCAAAGTTTGCCTCGAGATGGTGTCGGTAGATGGTTTCAGCAAAACATTTGAATCTCCCCACACCATGGCCTTCGTTCCCAGTATCAACACGATGGAAAACATGGCGGGATGGGCTACAAAAAGCAATCCATTCCTCATTCAAGGTTTCAGTATGGCAGAAGCCTTTGGTGCCGGTTCCATTGGTTACGTTTGGAATAATCAATGGGTTGATGTGCCCAGCTTCGATTTTGGGGCCGGCTATCTGGTTCACGCCACCGAACCGACCACCATTAGCAGTGACTCCGCAGTTTTGCGGCTGGCAACCGAATTTGAACTGACAACAGGATGGAATTTAGTCGCGAACCCTCACCTATGTGAATACGAAACATCCGCGCTCAGTTTTTCGGTGAACGGTACGGACTATCGCTTCAGTGAAATGATCAGTCAACAGCTAATCTCAAAAGCAGTATATGTGTATCGGGATTCATCGTTTGTTTTGACTGACAATATCTTGCCCTACGAAGCTTTTTACCTCAAAAACTATGCCAATTCCGCGAATAATGTGATTCTGAAGCTAAATCCTTACAATTACTCAGTAAATGTAGAGCCTCCTGCACCGAGTTGGAGTGTGACGGTCAGATCGAACTTGACCAACAAGGATTATATTGAAGTAGGATGCAACCCAATTGCCACCAGCGCTTACGATTTCCGCTTGGATTTGCCCAAAGCACCCAATCCGGAGCTGTTCAGTACCACTGCATTCTACATGGACAGAACTGATAACCCTGCCTTCTCTGAAGAACAGTACCTGCGAACAGAATATCGTAGTAATTTCACCAGTATCGAGGAAACCGAAATGGCATTCGATTTCAGCCTGGACGCCGATGAAGCCGGTGAACTGTACTTCGATGTATCCACTATGGGGATCCCTGTAGATTGGACCGTCAGAATTCATTTTATGGGTTCAGCCCCGCACGTTTCCGACGGATCACAGGTCAGTTTCAATATTCCCGAAGCCGGATTGTACAACGGCCAATTGATTGTCTATAACTACCCGGTGAGCAACGAGGATGTCGTAAAACCCGTTGTATCCAATCTGAAGGCCTATCCCAATCCCTTCAATCCTTCGGTAAATATCGCTTTCAATCTACCCGAAAGCCGCGATTGTAGCGTGGAGATATTCAATATCCGTGGTCAAAAAGTAGCAAGTCTTCACCGTGGAATCTTGAATTCCGGGGATCATCAAATCCGGTGGCATGGCAAGGATTCACGTAATCGTAGCGTATCCAGTGGTATCTACTTTGCCAGAATTAAGAGTAAAAACTATAGTAAGAGCATCAAAATGATGCTGATGAAATAGAAATAGCATAACAAAAACCGGATGCTCTTTGGGGTATCCGGTTTTGTTTGTTCACCAGTCCCTACAGGCAAAACACAATGCACATGGC
>Ga0265294_10000029_pt1 | contig 152939 bp, 152 predicted proteins | sample MunlanPumphouse3_FD_192504 | JGI IMG/M metagenome (GOLD analysis project Ga0265294, IMG submission 192504) | Groundwater microbial communities from a municipal landfill in Southern Ontario, Canada - Pumphouse #3 | ecosystem: Environmental > Aquatic > Deep subsurface > Groundwater | place... | reverse complement strand
ATAATTAACAAATAGCGCCTAGCGCACACTCGCGCACAGGTATATTTTGATTAGTAAAATATTATTTAGAAATTACTCAACACCAATGATGAACGAGTATACTGGTTGACCACCAGCAATCAAATCAAATTCAATATAATCGTGTTCATCCGCTAATTGCTCAACAAGTGGAGCAATTTCTTCTTCTTTAACGTCTTCACCATAAATGATTGTTACAATCGCGCTTTCTTCATCGATCATGGAATCAACTAATTGAGTAAACGCTGCTAATTTATCGGGGTGAGAAGCAAGAATCTTCTTTCCGTTCATCACCATAAACTCATCTTTATGGACTTCAACACCATCAACGCTAGTATCTTTAATCGCATAAGTGATTTGCCCAGTTTTAACCGTCTTAAGCGCCTTATTCATCTCGGTGCTATTTTCGGCTTTACCAATCTCTGGATTAAAGTTCATACAGGCGACAAGACCTTGTGGAATTGTTTTTGAAGGAATAACTTCCGCAGAAATTTTGCCTTCCTCTCTTAAAACGTCACAAGCTTGCGAAGCCGCCATAATAATGTTGGAATTGTTTGGAAGAATATAAAAGTGTTCCGCATTAATCTTTTTAATTGCTGCAAGAAAATCTTCAGTTGAAGGGTTCATTGTTTGACCGCCTTCAACAATGTAATCAACACGATATTTTTTAAATAGTTCCTTTACACCTTCACCCGATGCGACGGCAATAAGCGCATATTTTTTCTTTGCCGCACTGTCCAGCACTTTTTCCGCTTTAGTATGACCATATAAAGAAACGCTTTCTTCGATTTTGCTGGCAATATTAGTGGCGCCATTTTGCGCTTCTTCAACAAGGTGTGAATGCTGTTCCGTCATGTTTTCGATTTTTAATGTAACAAATTCGCCAAATTGCTGCGCGTAATTTAAAACATTCCCTGGTTTTAATGTATGAATGTGCACTTTGACAACATCATCTTCACGCACAAATACAACCGAAGTGCCATGTGAGTTTAAAAAATTTGAAAAGCGTTTGTCGATGAAATTACGTTTATTTTCATCACCACCAAGACGCATGATGAATTCAGTGCAATAGCCATATTCTTCTTCTTGGGCAACTTGCGCACCAGCCATTGTTGGAACGTTTTTCCCATCTTCAATCGCGGTAGCAACGGCTTTTTCAATGATTTTTCCCTTAAGAGCGGATACCATCCCCTCAAAAATAGTCACTAATCCAGCGCCACCACTATCAACAACACCAACTTCTTTTAAAATCGGCAATAAATCTGGAGTCCGTTCGAGCGAAGCGCGAGCTTCTTCGAGTAAAACGTCAAAGCATTTTTCCATTGACCAATCTTTTTTTACATGATCATTAAGAAATTGACCGGCTTCACGGACAACCGTTAAAATCGTCCCTTCAACTGGCCGCATGACAGCTTTATAAGCTACATCTTTACCGCTTTGCCAAGCATCTGCAAATTCGAGCGGTCCAATTTCTTTTTTACCTTCTAAAGCGCGGGCAAAACCCCGGAAAATTTGACTAGTAATAACACCCGAATTTCCACGGGCACCCATCAGCAAACCTTTGGAAAAGGCTTTAGCAATTTCATATACATCGGTATCGTTACGATTTGCAATTTCTTTTGCGCCGCTACTGACCGTTAAATTCATATTCATTCCCGTATCACCATCTGGTACTGGGAAAACATTTAGCGCATCAATTGCCGGGTAATTGTTATAAAGGTGGTTCGCACCTGATATCAACATCTCTTTTAAGATTTTTCCATTAATTTCTTTCATATATCTAAGCCCTCGTTATTAAAGCATCTCCTTGACGCTTTGCACGTAGACATTGATTGCGTGAAAACGCATATCAAAAGTCTTTTCTAAGACGTATTTTACTTGTTTTTGCACTTCGGCGACGATTTCGGTAATTTTAACACCATAAACAACGACTAAAAAAATATCGACCGCATAACCAGCTTTCGCTTTTCTTGCGACGACACCTTTAGTAAAACTTTCCTTACGTAAAATCTCCTGGATATTGTCTGATAAAGAGCTTTTCGAGGTTAAACCAACAACGCCATAGCAATCTAAAGCCGCACTTGCGGCCACTGTCGCAATCGCGTCTAGTGAAATTGATATATCACCATAACTAGTTTTTTTCTCAATCGCCATAAAGTTCCTCTTTTTAGACAAATTAGGCAAAATGCCTAGTGGCATTATACTACAATAAACACCCGTTGCCAACATAACACATTACGCATTGATACTCAATAAAACCGGTTACATTGATTGTGTTTTTTACGAATTAAAATAGTTATCAGGTGCGCTCACAATAAATTGATTAAATAATGTGTTGATTGTTTGATAAATCCGCGCAAAATCCTGAAGAAAACTAACGCTATAAGTGCCGCGCTCTTTGGTCACAATCACAAGTGTTGATGAAGCAAAGAGAAAACGTTGAGGTTGGGCAATTAAACCAATATTCATTATTTGATTGAACGGAATTTCAATTGTGCGTTTAAACACACTATAAATAACGATTCCTTGTTTATCATAATGAATTAAGCGTCTTGGTAACAATAAATATTGAAATAAGCAGAGTAGGAACAAAAGAAAAACAAGAATACTTAGCACGATCCAAAGTGTAATATCCGCATAAATCGTTTGAGCCCCAAGTAGAAATAATAGAAAACTCACAGCAAAAAAAAGTCCAACTGTAATAATTAACAAACCCAAATAGAGCAAGATACCCTTTTTACTTTTATATCCATCCATATCACACACTTCGTACATATTATATACGATTTTAGCATTGAAAAAAACGCCGCGTTTTCCAGCTGGCGTTTTTCGATAAAAACATCTGTTTTTTAGGCAAAATATTTAATTAGTCATTTTAATTAAATCATTTAATGATATTAAATTTACTTCAGAATAGCTCGTTTTTGCAACAGGATTATCGAATTCATAGTAGCCTAGACCATATTGATTACCACTCATACTCGCGCAATATTCATTACCCGCGCTCATCCACCCAAAAGTCATTCCCCATCCGCCAGTGAAATTTAAATATTCAGTAAAATCATTGTAATGATTGGTTGTTAAAAAGACGTGACGATCTTCAACTGGGATATATTTTGCACCAGCATTACCATCCGTGTCAGTTGCTGTAAAAACAAACCGTACAGGCCCCCGGTCAATACTTTGCCCATTGTTATATGCTCGCTCATATGTCCAATTTCCTAACGTCCAGCCGAGCTCGGTATAACCAAAATCCATTTCGTAATAGCGATAATACCCTTCGCCGACATAATTACCATCAAAATCGGTGTTAGGAATATCCGGTTCATATTGATATTTATCCGTATTAGCAGAAAAATAACTATTGTTGACGCGTCCATAAATCCACCACTTGGCAATTGAATCGTACTGATCGTACTTTCCATATTGATTATTCGCTGGGACTTCGGCAAAAGCGAATAAATATGCTGCCACATCTTCTAATGTGACATATGCACCGCCATAGTAAATTGTTTTTGTTTCGTTATTTAGTGTATTAATTTGATAAGATTGATAATTACCTTCATCATCATAAGTATAAATTCCATCACTAACCTTATACGTGCTGAGATCACTATTAGCGATTAAGGGTTCATGCCGAAGTGGATATTCACTACTACCGGAATCAGTGATGTCGCCTGAAATTAAGCCAGCGGCGGTCCGATACTTTGCATCGATAAATGAAGTCGCACGCGCATAATTAGATGAGTAAAATTCTTCGCGTTCTAAATTTGTATCAATCGCGTAATAAGGATTTTCATTTTCCTCAACAGGCACAGAAATTTCACTATTTGATATTTCAACTGAAGTCTCCTGTGATTGTTCAATACTATCAATAGAAGATATATCTTCACTCGGATTCTCCGAAGTAAAAGGTGTACATGAAGCTAATAAAAGAAATGTTAATAAAAATAAACCACGATTTGCATACAACATATTAAATACTTCCTTACATCATAATTTGCATAGTTAATTATAAACTTTGATGAATAATCAACAAGTTATTTATAAAAAGAAGGGGTTTTTGCGATAAATTACCCGCAAAAAGCCCCTTAAAAGAAAAAAGCCCGGCAGCTTGCTATTCTTTCATGCCAATGTGTCATGATACCTTCACCGCTACGGTGCTTAACTTCTGTGTTCGAGATGGGAACAGGTGTGACCACCGCGCCATCACCACCAGACTTTTTTCTACAGAGATATTATTCTCTGAAAACTGAATATTACGTTTACATGTTCTCCCGTCAAAACCCAAATTTTATCTTTTGTAAAACTTAATGAATCTTACGATTTTAAGTCCTCGACCTATTAGTACCGGTCAACTGAATGCATTGCTGCACTTACATTTCCGGCCTATCAACCTAGTCACTTACTAGGGGTCTTACTCCTTGCGGATGGGAAGTCTCATCTTGAGGCTAGCTTCACGCTTAGATGCTTTCAGCGTTTATCTATGCCATAGGTAGCTACCCAGCTATGCCACTGGCGTGACAACTGGTGGACCATTGCTATGTTCGTTCCGGTCCTCTCGTACTAAGAACGACTCCTCTCAAACTTCCTACGCCCACGACAGATAGGGACCAAACTGTCTCACGACGTTTTGAACCCAGCTCGCGTACCACTTTAATTGGCGAACAGCCAAACCCTTGGAAGGTACTGCCCCTCCAGGATGTGATGAGCCGACATCGAGGTGCCAAACCGCGTCGTCGATGTGAACTCTTGGACGCGATCAGCCTGTTATCCCCAGGGTAGCTTTTATCCGTTGAGCGACGGCCTTTCCACTCAGGACCGCCGGATCACTATGCCCGTCTTTCGACCCTGCTCGAGTTGTAACTCTCGCAGTCAAGCACCCTTATGCCATTGCACTCAATGTATGATTTCCAACCATACTGAGGGTACCTTGGGGCGCCTCCGTTACATTTTGGGAGGCGACCGCCCCAGTCAAACTGCCTGCCTAACACTGTCCCCCGACCGGTGAGGTCGTAGGTTAGAATGATCATAATTCAAGAGTAGTATCCCAACGTTGGCTCCACAGATGCCACAGCACCTGCTTCAAAGCCTCCTACCTATCCTGTGCATGAAATATAAGCACTCAATATTAAGTTACAGTAAAGCTCCATGGGGTCTCTCCGTCTAGTCGCGGGTAACCTGCATCTTCACAGGTATTAAGATTTCACCGAGTCTGCTGTTGAGACAGCGCCCAAATTATTATACCATTCGTGCGGGTCAGAACTTACCTGACAAGGAATTTCGCTACCTTAGGACCGTTATAGTTACGGCCGCCGTTCACTGGGGCTTCAGATCAAAGCTTCGCTTGCGCTAACCTCTCCTTTTAACCTTCCAGCACTGGGCAGGCATCACCCCATATACATCGTCTTGCGACTTCGCATAGAGCTGTGTTTTTGCTAAACAGTTACTTGGGCCTCTTCACTGCGGCCAGCTTGCACTGGCACTTCTTCTTGCTAACTTACGAAGTAATTTTGCAGAGTTCCTTAACAACAGTTATCTCGCTCACCATAGGATACTCTCCTTGACCACGTGTGTCCGTTCTCGGTACGGGCCACATATGCTTAAGCTAGCCGCTTTTCTTGAGAGCTGGCATTGCCGACTTCCTTACTAGGGTTGCCCCATTCAGTCGTCCGACGGTTTCGTGTATTGTCTGAGGGATTTGCCTCCCAGACCACTACTCCGCCTTAACCGGAATCCAATAACCGGATCGGTTAGCCTTCTCTGTCACGACATCGCACATATGCGGGTTCAGGAATATCAACCTGATGTCCATCGACTACGCCTTTCGGCCTGGCCTTAGGTCCCGACTAACCCTGGGAGGACGAACCTTGCCCAGGAAACCTTAGTCATTAGGTGTGAGGGATTCTCACCCTCATTCGTTACTTACACCGGCATTCTCACTTCCATGCGGTCCACGGCTCCTCTCGGTACCGCTTCACCCCCCATGGAACGCTCCCCTACCACTTATACTTTAGTATAAATCCGTAATTTCGGTATTATGCTTAGCCCCGGTAAATCTTCGGCGCGGAGATACTCGACTAGTGAGCTGTTACGCATTCTTTAAATGGTGGCTGCTTCTGAGCCAACATCCTAGCTGTTTAAGCGTCTCTACATCCTTTAACACTTAGCATAAATTTTGGGACCTTAATTGACGGTCTGGGCTGTTTCCCTTTTGACCATGGAGCTTATCCCCCACAGTCTGACTGCCTGACTACGCTTAATGGCATTCGGAGTTTGATTGGACTCAGTACCGTTAGACACGGCCATTGTACATTCAGTGCTCTACCTCCACTAAGAAATATCAGACGCTAGCCCTAAAGCTATTTCGGGGAGAACCAGCTATTCCCCAACTCGATTGGAATTTCTCCCCTATCCACAATTCATCCGCGGGCGTTTCAACGAACGTCGGTTCGGTCCTCCAGTAGGTATTACCCCACCTTCAACCTGATCATGGATAGATCGTCGGGCTTCGGGTCTATGTCATCGTACTAATTCGCCCTATTCAGGCTCGCTTTCACTACGGCTCCGTCTCTTCGACTTAACCTTGCACGACAACCATAACTCGCCGGTTCATTCTTCAATAGGCACGCCATCAGCCTTTAACGGCCTCTGACTTTTTGTAAGCATACAGTTTCAGAATCTTTTCACTCCCCTCCCGGGGTTCTTTTCACCTTTCCCTCACGGTACTGGTTCACTATCGGTCACTAGTTAGTATTTAGCCTTACGCAGTGGTCTGCGCACATTCCAACAGGGTTTCACGTGCCCCGCCGTACTCTGGAAATCGCTAGCGTGCTACACAAGTTTGACTACGGGGCTCTCACCCACTTTGGCCGACTTTCCCAAGTCGTTCGTCTGTTATGTAACAATCACATATCGCGCTCCGAACCCCAGCCCTAAGGCTGGTTTAGGCTGTTCCGCTTTCGCTCGCCGCTACTGACGGAATCGAATAACTCTTTCTTTTCCTCTAGGTACTAAGATGTTTCAATTCCCTAGGTATATCTTCGCTGCGCCTATGTATTCAGCGCAGGATAACATGGTATTACCCATGTTGGGTTTCCCCATTCGGACATCGACGGATCAAAGCTTACATCCAGCTCCCCATCGCTTTTCGCAGGTAGTCGCGTCCTTCATCGTCTTCTAGTGCCAAGGCATTCACTGTACGCCCTTATTAACTTAAAAACTTCGTAAAATTTAGATTTCGACTTTAATTTTTTGTATCATCATGATTTGGTGAAACCACGACTCAACAGAAAGAACATGTTATTTAATATTCAGTTTTCAAAGAACAATTTAGAGAGTTTTCTAATCTCTCAAAACTAAACAGAATTCAAGCCGCTTTAACGTCACCGATAACGTTCTAGTAATGTGTTTTTTAGGTTGGTTTTTATACTGGTCTCTTCGACCAGTGGTTTTTTCTCCATAGAAAGGAGGTGATCCATCCCCACGTTCCCGTAGGGATACCTTGTTACGACTTAACCCCAATCACTAGTCCTACCTTAGGCGGCTCCCTCCTTGCGGTTAGGATACCGACTTCGAGTATTACCAGCTCTCATGGTTTGACGGGCGGTGTGTACAAGGCCCGGGAACGTATTCACCGCAGCATGGCTGATCTGCGATTACTAGCAATTCCGACTTCATGGAGTCGAGTTGCAGACTCCAATCCGAACTGAGACCGACTTTATGGGATTCGCTTAACCTCGCGGTTTCGCTGCTCTTTGTATCGGCCATTGTAGCACGTGTGTCGCCCAGGACATAAAGGGCATGATGATTTGACGTCATCCCCACCTTCCTCCGGTTTACACCGGCGGTCTCCTTAGAGTCCCCAACTTAATGATGGTAACTAAGGACAAGGGTTGCGCTCGTTGCGGGACTTAACCCAACATCTCACGACACGAGCTGACGACAACCATGCACCACCTGTAATAGTTGTATATCTCCGTATCTCTACGGCCTTAACTAATATGTCAAGTCCTGGTAAGGTTCTTCGCGTAGCGTCGAATTAAACCACATGCTCCACTGCTTGTGCGGGCCCCCGTCAATTCCTTTAAGTTTCATTCTTGCGAACGTACTACCCAGGCGGAGAACTTAATGTGTTAACTTCAGCACTGGGTTTCCCCAACACTTAGTTCTCATCGTTTACAGCGTGGACTACTAGGGTATCTAATCCTATTTGCTACCCACGCTTTCGTGACTGAGCGTCAGTATCGAGCTAGTATGCCGCCTTCGCCGCTGGTGTTCTTCCATATATCTACGCATTTCACCGCTACACATGGAGTTCCACATACCTCTCTCGTACTCTAGCTACCCAGTTTCCAAGGCGTACAGTGGTTGAGCCACTGGATTTGACCTCAGACTTAAATAGCCGCCTGCTCACTCTTTACGCCCAATAATTCCGGATAACGCTTGCCACCTACGTATTACCGCGGCTGCTGGCACGTAGTTAGCCGTGGCTTTCTGGTAGAGTACTGTCAAATTCGTGACATTTCCTTCACGAATCATTCATCCCCTACAACAGAACTTTACAATCCGAAGACCTTCATCGTTCACGCGGCGTTGCTCGGTCAGGGTTTCCCCCATTGCCGAAAACTCCCTACTGCTGCCTCCCGTAGGAGTATGGGCCGTGTCTCAGTCCCATTGTGGCCGTTCACCCTCTCAGGTCGGCTACGCATCCTCGCCTTGGTGGGCTGTTATCTCACCAACTAGCTAATGCGCCGCAGGTCCATCAATCAGCGGGGCTTGAAAGCCCCTTTCAAATTCAAGAGATGCCTCTTAAATTCGTATTCGGTATTAGCCGAAGTTTCCCTCGGGTATCCCAAACTGAAAGGCAGGTTACCTACGTGTTACTCACCCGTTCGCCACTCGAATCGGAGCAAGCTCCGGTTCTCGTTCGACTTGCATGTATTAGGCACGCCGCCAGCGTTCATCCTGAGCCAGGATCAAACTCTCTTAAGTTATTTTCCTAGTTCTTATTATCTGGTTTAGTTTTTTAAAAAAAATTGACGTTATTGTTGCTTGTACTTCTGTTTAGTTTTCAAAGATCAGGTGCACATCTTACTCTCGTAAAAATGCGGACTAACCGCAATTTGTGCTTTACCACTATATCAATTATCCAACTATATGTCAATAAAATTCGCTCAGAATTTCATCTTTTTTATTTTTGGCTAACTTAGTTAGTGATACTCATTAACACCCACAGTCGTGGAATGCTTTACACAATATACAAGAAGAGAATAATGAATGCAACAAAAAGAATTCAAATTTTGTAAATAATTTTCTATACGCGGAAATTTCGCAATATTTTCATCTTTTTAATGCGTTTTAACAATTAAAAATGTTGTTTCGATTAATTAATATAAAAGATATGGCAATCAAGTTCTTAAAAATAATGAATTGATGGTTTTTTACCGCCGACCACGCGCCAAGCTGACAAAGTAAATCACTCTTAATAAGATATAGATAAAATCAATGTAGAGATTCAGCGCAAAATAAAGTGCGAGATTGCGTGATTGAACTCCTGTTTGTGAAATTTTATTGATTTGCCATACGTCGAACATCGTAATTAACATAATTGCCCCAAATAAAGCAAAAGTCACAATCCAGGCAATTTGATCACTACGCAAAATCCAATTAACCAGCGCGAGAATAATCGCTCCGAATATCAAACCAGTGCCAACCAAGGCAAGACCGGATAAATTGCGTTTAGTAAACCGTGCGTAAAGCGCCATTATACCAAAAATAGATACCGTTAAACCGAGTGATGTGGCGATGACACTAATATCGGTCACAAGTACAATAAACGAGAATAATAAACCCATGTTGGCGGTATATAGAATGTAAGGAATAAGAATGTTGGTTTCCCCCGCACCGCGTCTTAAGACGCCAAACTGAATTGCAATCATCATAATTAATTGCACGACACCACTAATAATTAAAACGGTCATATAGCGATTCATCAGCGTGATGACGGCCGCCTCATTAGCTGCGTTATTAATTAGTCCTAGTAACAAAAAAGCAATGCCAACAGCGACACCAGTCGTGATTAATAAGCCGACAAACATCCACCCAAAAGAACTAGCAAGAAGAGAAATCCCGGTTTTTTCTTTTGTTGATGTGTCAATTGTTTGTTGCATGTAACGACCTCCCACAAAATATATAGAACATTATAGTACAAAAAGTTTTGTTTTGCTGAAATTGACTTGATAAAAAAAGCAACGTTACACACGTTGCTTAATATAGATAACAATTTATTTTATTCGGCAATGTTTTCAATTAAAGCCCGGAAGCTATCAACCTGTAATGAAGCTCCACCGACTAACGCACCATCAATATTCGGACTTGATAAATAAGTACGGACATTATCTGGTTTTACTGAACCGCCATAGAGGATGCGAATTTCTTCACTTACTTCAGCAAATAAATCATCAAGAATCGTGCGAATAAAGTGACACACTTCTTCGGCGATTGCTTGACTAGCGTTTTTGCCGGTGCCAATTGACCACACTGGTTCATAAGCTAAAACAATTTTCTTGGCATCTTCTTTCGTAAGGTCCTTAAGACCCTCGCGCACCTGGCGCTCGACAACGCTTTTTGTTAAACCACCTTCAAATTCAGCAAGTGTTTCACCAACACAATAAAGCGGCGTAATCGCCGATGCTAAAAGTGCTTTAACTTTTAAGTTGCAACTCGCATTTGTTTCGCCGTAATAGCTCCGGCGTTCAGAATGACCAACAAGCGCCCAATCAATATCAATTTCTTGGAGCATATTAATTGCGATTTCACCGGTATAAGCACCATGTGTATGATAATCAACATTTTGGGCGCCAATAATTAACTTTGGATTTGTCTTTTTTACAATATCCAAAGATAGATAAGTTGGACAAACACCAATATCAATGTTTTTCGATTCGGCATAACTAACAAGAGGGAGCGCGGCAAGTGCAAAACTTTTGGCTTCCGCCATTGTTTTGTTCATTTTCCAATTGCCAACTAATAATTTCTTTCGCATGGCTTAGTCCCGAATAATATCGATGCCCGGTAAATGACCATCGTTTTCAATCATTTCTAAAGATGCACCACCGCCGGTCGAGACGTGGGCAAATTTTTCTTTATAGCCTAATTTTGCGGCGGCAGAGGCGGAGTCGCCACCACCAATCACTGAAAAACAACTTGGTAGTTCGGCAATCGCTTTACAAACCGCTTCGGTACCAAGGGCGAACGCGTCTTGTTCGAAAACACCCATCGGACCATTCCAAAAAACCATTTTAGCGCCAGCGAGTTGTTCGGTAAAAAGTTTCGCCGTGGCAGGACCAATATCCATACCTTCAAACCCTGGGGTGATGTCATCTTTAACAACACGCTTAATTGTGTAATTTTCAAACGCATCAGTTTCCACACTATCGATTGGTAAAACAATCTTACCCGCTGCTTCTTCATAAACGCGCTTTGCAAATTCTAAGCGATCTTCTTCAACTGGTGATGTGCCAATTTCATAACCAAGGGCTTTTTTAAAAGTAAAAGCCATTGCCCCGCCGATTAAAATCTTGTCACATTTTTGTAATAGCGATTCGATTACTTTAATTTTATCGCTTACTTTTAATCCGCCTAAAATTGCGACATATGGGCGGTCGCTATCTTTAACATCGACACAGCGTGTGAGATTTTCGACTTCTTTTTCTACTAAGAAACCGATTGCGACTGGTTTACCCGCAGCTTTCAAAGCTTCTGGGACACCATAGGTGGAAGCGTGAGCACGATGGGCACTACCAAAAGCATCCATCACAAAGGCATCAACTAGTGACGCCCATTCTTGAGCGAGATCAATCGCATTTTTACTTTCGCCTTTTTCATAACGCGTGTTTTGGATAAGTAAAACTTCGCCAGATTTTAATTGTTCAATTGCGGCTTTTAATTCTTCACCACGTGTCGCCGGTGAAAAACAGACTTTGACACCCGGCAATAATTCTTGCAAATGTGGGAATAAATATTCCATGTTTGCTTTCTTTTTGGCTTTAGCGATATCTTCTGGTTCTTTTTTAAAGTCAATCTTGCCAAGGTGACTCAATAAGATTACTTTCGCGCCTTTTTTGAGTAATTCATTAATTGTTGGTAAAGCTGCAACCATCCGGTTGTCATCAGTAATAACTCCGTCTTTGAGCGGAACATTAAAATCAACGCGGACAAGAACTTTTGCGTCTTTAACTTGAAGATCAGTAACTTTTTTCATGTGTTATCCTCTTTCTTTTGGAAAAAAAGCGCCCTTGGTGAGGGCGCTTAAATTTAATAGTCGACTATTTAATGCCCTTAATTTTCGCTAAGGCTCCTGCTAAACGCACAAATTGGCATGTATAGGAGTATTCGTTATCATACCAGGCAACAACTTTGACGAATTGATGGCCATCAGTTTTAAACACTTTGGTTTGCGTGGCATCAAAAATCGAACCCGCAGTTGCATCGATAATGTCGGAAGAAACAATTGGATCTTCTGTATAATCAAGCACATCTTTTAACGTCGTTTCTGAAGCTTTTTTCATCGCCGCATTGATTTGTTCTTCGGTGACTTCTTTGCTTAAGGTAAGCGATAAGTCAACGAGTGATCCATCAATCACTGGAACACGGATAGCGCCACCTTGGAGTTTTCCATCTAATTCTGGAATAACTAAACCAATCGCTTTTGCAGCACCGGTCGATGTTGGAATAATATTACTAGCCGCAGCACGACCACGACGAGCATCCTTTTTCTTTGGTAAGTCTAATGTTGTTTGGTCATTAGTATACGCATGGACTGTTGTCATAAATCCACCAACAACACCAAATTCATCATTTAAGACTTTGACAACTGGAGCTAAGCAGTTGGTTGTGCAGGAAGCACCACTAACAACATCCATTTCAGCGGTTAATTTTTCGGTATTAACGCCATAGACGAAAGTTGGAGTTTTCTTGTCTGATGGGGCGGAAATAATAACGGCTTTCGCGCCACCTTTTTCGATATGAACGCGGGCGTCATCGGCTCCCTTGAAACGACCAGTACATTCTAAGACGATATCAACGCCAAATTTTGACCAGTCGATAAGGTTTGGATCAGGTTGACCAAGCACTTCAATCCGCCGACCTTTATAAATGATTGCTTTGCCATCATCACTAACAGCGATATCTTTAACAGCAAAATTGCCATGTGCAGAATCGTATTTAAGTAAATATGCAAGGTTTTCAGCGTCGGTTAAATCATTAATCGCGACAACCTCGAAGTCACCGTCAACATCTGATTCCACCCGACGGAAGGCGAGCCGACCAATACGGCCAAAACCATTGATTGCAAGTTTAATTGACATAATAAAAATGTCCTCCTTATTTTTGTTGCAATATTATTATACAACAAACAATAATAAATAATAGTATTTCGCCGACTAAAATTAATGTTTTTTTTGAAAAAGATAGACTTAAAGCGTGTTTTATGAGGTAAATTTTTACCGATTAATAATATTCGATAATTCCTTTAAATAGTTCAGATAAGGTGATTTCTAAGGCCAAAACAAGACGATTTAGAATGTCTAACGTTGGATTGCGGCGACCATTTTCTAAATCACTCAAATAGTTCTTATTGATATGAGCACGAAACGCGAACTCTTCTTGTGAAAAACCTTTTTGTTGCCGCAAAAAGCGAATTCGTAAACCTAGTTGTTCTTTCGTGTTAATCATGATGCCCTTGATATTGAGCGGCTAGAGTTTTTATCTGCCGAAACAAATGCGCAACATTGCTTTTAGAAATTGGATTTTCCGTCTGTAATTCAGCACTCAATAAGTCTGCTAGTTCTTGATAATTAGCATCTTCGTGTGTGAGACGTAATTGCGCGAGAACTGACAATTTTTCGCTTGATAAATTAGCGATACCAACCGCTTTATCAAGCACCTTAATATCTTCGATTTGCTTAACCGCAGCATCAAGTGTCTTTTTATAATTATGGGCATCACAAAGTTGAATGCGATTCATCGCATTTGCCGTATCGCGATCAATCCGTGTTGCTTCAAATTGTAAAGAAGCGGCGGTAGCGCCGATAAAAATTAAAAACTCGCCAATTTGATCACTCTTTTTTAAATACACGATATATCTTTCACGCCGAATGATAACTTTTGGCGTAAATGCGGCATGCCGGAAGCGCTCAATTAAACGCGCTAATTTTTCAGCTTGAACTTGGTCACGACATGTTATTTCTAAATGATAATTGCTGCTTTGTGGGGAATTGACTGTTCCTTCAGCAAGAAATGCGCCAGTCACATAACCCGCCGCCGTGTCGTCGCTATAAACAATTGAACGATCAATTGTGCCAGAAATAAAAGAAATTTTTAATGTATCAAGAATTTCATCGACTTTGTCATCAATCCGCACGAGGTAGGCGGTGCGTTTATTAAATCGCATGTTTTTACGGAACGAAAAACGCGGTTCTACACTAAATACTTCTTTAAAAAGACTATAAATAAATTTTGCGACTTTAGCGTTCTCACTCCGCAAAACAATTTCATTTTGCGCGTGTTGAATACGAAGGTGGCCATTATATCGTGTAAAAGCTGATAATAAGGCGCGTTTGCGTGGCAAAGAAAAACTATCGCTCACGCTTTTAGGACGCACGATATCTTCTTTAACTACAGTTGTAAATGATATGCCTGGTGTCATCAATGATTCCGGAATCGCACGACATCGCGATGACTAACAAATGTGCGATATTCACCCTTATAATATTCTTTTAATTTTTCGGCAAAATATACTGAACGATGTTGGCCGCCACTGCAACCAATCGCGATAGTAATATAGCCACGTGCTTCCTCATTTACCTCACGCAAATAATAATCAAGAAAACTAATAACCGCTGTTTTAAATTCTTCTGTTCCGGGTTGTTTTTCAAGATATTCGCGCACTTCTTTTGAACGCCCTGTCTTATCTGCTAGCGAATGAACGTAATAGGGGTTTGGGATTGTTCGCGTATCGAAAACCAAGTCGGCATCAAGCGGAATTCCGTGTTTAAAACCAAATGAAACAAAATTTATTGTTGTATAATTTTTGCCGCGATGGTGGCGAAATGAGGAAAGGAGAATTCGCCGCAAATCCGAGACAGTTTTTCCAGTTGTGTCGATAAATAAATGCGCTTTATCACGAATTTTAGTTTCAATCGTTCGTTCAATTTGAAGGGCTTCTTCCAGTGTTTTACCACTAACCTGCAATGGGTGGACGTGTCTAGTCAATTTATAACGATTGAGAATCTCGCTTTGTTCGGAAGTGAGTAATATAAGTTGTGGTTTAATTTCTGGGTGATCAGCTGTGTATTTTAGAATCATCTCAACTTCGACGATATTGGCAACTAAAACCGATTTTTGATAGACTCCTTCTTTGTTTTTAGCAATTAATGATAAAAGTGCTCCGACAAGTTCTTTCGGAAGATTTTCCATTACATTATAACCAAGTTCTTCAAACGTTATCGCTGCTGTTGAGCGACCAGCGCCGCTAATACCTGACAAGATGATTAAATTTTTCATTTTCACTTACCTTACTTAATAAATACACTCTTATGTTAACATGAAAAAAAGTCTTCGACCAATAAAAAAGCGGGATGTTCGATCCCGCATAATTATTGAACGCGGTGCGATATATCAATCGCCGCAATCGCGCCATCATTGGTGGCTGTTACAATTTGTCGTAACTCTTTGTGATTGATATCTCCAGCGCCATAAAGACCATCGATATCCGTCATCATATTTTCATGGACAAGAAGAAATCCTTGCTCATTTAAAATTGGAAAATGTTTAAGAAAACCTGTGTTTGGATTCATGCCAATAAACGGAAATATCCCATTAACAGCTAATGTTGATTGCACATTCGTAAACTTGTTTTCAATTGTGATTCCTTCGACTTGCAAATCACCAACAATTTCTGTCGGAATTGCATCAAGAATAAACTCAATATTTGGTGTTTTCCGAGCGCGTTCAACCAAGCGGTTTTCTGCTCTAAAGCCTTGTCGACGATGAATCACGTATACTTTCTTCGTTAATGTCGATAAGTACAAAGCTTCTTGTAAGGCGGAGTTACCCCCTCCAACAACAGCAACAACTTGACCTTTAAATAAATTGCCATCGCAGACCGCACAATAGCTAACGCCATGACCGGTTAATCGCTCTTCACCTGGCACATTTAAAAGCCGTTCTTTTGTCCCGCTTGCTGCGATAACATAGTCGGCATAAATTGTTTCTTCGTCACTAACAACTTTAAATCCTGGATTCAAATATTCAACAGTGCGAATATCGCCATAATCAATTGGAATATCCATCGCTTGTAATTGTTCAAAAAATTTAAAAGCCAAATCCGGACCAGTTACTTTACTAAAGCCCGGATAATTTTCAATTTCGCCAGTCAAATTGACTTTTCCGCCCGGGGTATACTTATCGAGCAAAATGAAATCAATTAACGCGCGTTTTAAATAAATCGCCGCGGTAATCCCGGCCGGACCGCTTCCGATAATCACAACTTTTGTTTTACGTTCCATGGTTAAGTACCTCTAATAATTCTTGAAAACTATTAACACGGTATGTCGCTTTTAGATTATTTGGTAACTGACGAATATTCCATGTTACAAGCATTGAATCAACTCCTGCTGATTGCGCAAACTCAACATCAACAGCGTTATCACCAATATAAAGCACATCTTCTTTCTTACAATTTAAGCTTGATAATGCTTTTCTCATGGCTTCTGGATGCGGTTTAGTGTTTTCAACGTCATCACTACCAATAACGAAATCAAACATATCGTGTTCCAATTCTAGCAAATCCAAACACATGAATGTATCCTGGCGCATTTTCGATGTGATAATCGCAAGTTTGAATCCAGCATTTTTTAAAGCAAATAAAACTTCTTTTTCATTTGGAAAACCAACTGCATAATCATGATAAAATTTGCGCGATATGCGTTTGTACTCTTTAATCATCAATTCTTGATCTGCTTGTGGAAAGCTTTCACGTATTGTCTTTTGTAAAGGTGGCCCAGAAAAATGTACCATCTGTTTGACGGTCGGCTTATATTCTGGACGGTAGAGGCGAAACAATTCTACATAGGTGAGAACAATCATTAAATCAGTATCAATGAGTGTGCCATCCATGTCAAAAATCAAAGTTTGATATTTCATCTTATTACCAATTATTTTTGTCCTTCGGCGTTATTATTACCGCTATCCGAAATCAGAGATTTTTCTTCTAGCATTTTTTTTGTAAGTATAACCCCTTCTTGTGGCATTGGATAAAAAATTGGTTTTCGGTAGTGGTTATATATGTGATTAGCGCCAATTAAAAGAATACCAAGCGCAATAAAGATGATACTCCAAATCCATGACCAGTCTCCACCAGCTCCCATGTTGTAAAGCGGATTGCGCAATGGTTCCATAATAAAACGGGTGAGACCATACCAAATCATGTAACTCGCTGCTTGATCGCCGATGATTGTCCATTTTGCTAATGCACGACCAACAACATAACGAATAACAAAATAACCAGTGAGATTGACAATTGACTCAATCAAGAATAATGGTACACGGAAATCGCCACCAATGATCATTTGTTCACGAATGGTCGCTGGTAAAAACATCCAGTTATTAACATCAGCAATTGCCCCATAGACTTCTTGGTTAAAGAAATTACCCCAACGACCAATCGCTTGGGCAATCAAGATAGTTGGAACAACAAGATCAGCTGTCCATCTTAAATTTAAATATTTGCGACGCAGAAAGATGAAAATAATACCTGCTAAAGCGCCAAACACAGCGCCACCCATAATGGCCAATCCACCATTCCACATCTCAAAGGCTTTCCATGGATTTTCATTAAAACCATCCACTTTCCAGTTTCCAATTACGTACCATATACGAGCACCAACAATACCTGCTGGAAAAGCAACGTAAAATAAATTCTCTAAAATACCATGCTTCCCATATTTACGGAATACGTAGGCATCACAAAGAAAATAAACAAAGATTGCACCCGATAAGATAAATAATGCATAAAAGCGAATTTGAAATGATTCACCAATTTTTATCCCAGAAATTAATGGAAATTTAAGAATATCAAGATAAGTGAGGCCATCAAGCAACATGAAACCACTAATTAGCGATAATATGCCAAAACCAATAACAAACCACCATACATAGCGGTCGGTTTTCGATAAATACATATTTTTCTTTTTCAAATGAATAATAGTTGCAAACACTAATCCGCTCAAAGCAGGCAAAAAAAGCAGTGCGCCTGCGAGCGCTAAATAAACTGCGCCAGTCGATAAAGCGATTTGTTGTTTGATAATGATACCAAGAATCAGCAACGCTAAACCAACACCACTAGAAATGGTGCCAATCGGCAGCATAATTGTTGGATAACGACGAATAGCACATACATTGCCTTCTTCGCTAAGGTATGGCATTAAACCATAGGCGGCTAGTGCGATTGCAATCACACCAATAATAGCGCCAAGCCAAATTAAGATTAGTCCAGTCATATTTATTCCTCTTTAATTCCGTTTAAGATTATCATGATTTTAACCAATAAACAAACTAGGCGCTTTTACCCATATAGCGAAGTGTTTTGTCAATTTCTAGTCCTAGGTATTTACCGGTATATGAGCGTGGGTTTTTCATAACTTGTTCTGGTGTTCCAATCGCAACAATTTCGCCACCAGCATCCCCACCTTCAGGGCCAATATCGATAATGTAATCGGCGACTTTAATCACATCAAGATTATGTTCAATAACCAAAACTGTGTCACCATGACGAACTAACGACTGTAACACTTCGAGCAGTCGTGAAATATCATCTGTATGAAGCCCTGTTGTTGGTTCATCAAGAATATACAAGGTTTTGCCGGTTGGCCGTTTTTGTAATTCGTTTGCTAGTTTAACCCGTTGCGCTTCGCCACCCGATAAATCGGTTGCCGGATGGCCAAGTTTTAAATAACCAAGACCAACATCCACTAATGTCTTGATTCTACGATAGACATTAGCGCGATTTTCGAAGAAATGAAGAGCGTCTTCGATTCGCATTTCCAACACATCATAGATGTTTTTACCTTTGTAGGTGACTTGCAAAGTTTCTTCATGGTATCTTTTGCCACCACATACGTCGCATTTAACATACACATCCGGTAAAAAATTCATCGGAATCCGTTGAACACCAGCGCCTTGACAGGCTTCACAACGTCCACCGGGAATATTAAATGAGAAAACACTTTTCTTAAAACCGCGGGCCTTTGCTTCGACAGTTGAAGCAAAAAGATCACGAATCTCATCAAATACTTTCGTATATGTCGCTGGGTTGCTTCGTGGTGTTCGGCCAATTGGATCTTGTGAAATGTTGACAACCTTATCAATATTCTCTAACCCCGTGATACTCTCGTAAGCTCCGCTGACAATCTTTTTATTAAATACTTCTTTTTCGATTCCTTGATAGAGCGTTTCATTAACTAATGATGATTTCCCCGAACCAGATACACCCGTTACAACAGTGAATGTTCCTAAAGGAATCTGGACTGTGACATTTTTTAAATTATTAACTTTTGCACCGGTAATTGTAATTACTTTGCCATTACCTTTAAGTCTTTTCGGTGGTAAGGGAATAAACTTTGCGCCCGATAAGTATTGTCCGGTCAAAGAAAGTGGACAATTTTGCAAATCTTTAACTGTTCCTTGTGCGACAACTTCGCCGCCATGAATGCCGGCACCAGGACCGATGTCGACTAAATGATCGGCAGCGCGCATCATTTCTTCATCATGCTCGACAACAATAAGTGTATTACCTAAATCAACCATCTGTTTTAAGGTTGCTATTAAGCGCTCGTTATCACGTTGATGAAGACCGATACTCGGTTCATCAAGCACGTATAAAACTCCACTTAAACGCGAGCCGACTTGCGTCGCTAAACGAATCCGTTGCGCTTCCCCACCAGACAAAGTGGCAGCCATCCGATCGAGCGTAAGATAACCAAGACCAACATTATTAAGAAATTGGAGTCGATTAACGATTTCTGCTAATATCAGTCGGGCAATTTCATTTTGCATTGGTGTAAGTTTTTGCGGTAAAGCACGAAAAAACTCAAAACTATCGCGTACTGATAGTTGTGTGACTTGGAAAATGTTTTTATCCTCGATTAACACGGCGAGTGCTTGGGGATTGAGTCGCGCTCCTCCACAAGTTGTACAAACGCGATCAATTAAAAATTTACGGTAGTATTCACGCATAAAATCAGAAGTTGTTTCGCGATATAGTCTTTCTATTTTTTCTTTGACACCTTCAATATGACCCCGCCGATGATTAATGTTTCCACTTGATGATTTTAAAGCGTAGACATGATCTTTCGGCGAACCATTCATGATAATCTTCTTCTGCTCATCCGTAAGTTTGCGATAGGGAGTGTCTAACGGGATGCTATATTGATCACAAAGATAGGCAAATTCTTGCCACTCTAAGTTCAATGTACCGACAGTGTTTTTATAGTATTCAATCGCGCCTTGAATTAATGATAGGTTTGGATTCGGAATCAATAGTTCTGGATCGGCTTCTTGTTTAATGCCTAATCCATTACAATCGGGACAATAGCCAAGTGGTGCATTAAATGAAAACAAACGCGGTTCGAGTTTGGGCACTGAGAAGCCACAATATTTGCATGTATGATGGGAAGAGTAAAGCTTTTCTTCGTCATTAACTAGTACGGTTAAATGTCCATGTCCCCAGTCCAATGCGAGTGTAATTGCATCAAATAAACGACTGCGCACACCATCTTTAATCGCTATACGGTCGATAATAATATCAATATCGTGTCGATGGTTTTTATCAAGTGTTAAATCGGGTTGTTCTGATAAACGAATTTGCTGTTTATCAATTCTTAATCGTTCAAAGCCTTGTCCGCGAATTTTATCGAGCGTATCTTTGTGTGTCCCTTTTTCGTTTTTAACAACTGGAGCAAGAATTTGCACACGTGTTCTTTCTGGGTGTTCGATAATCAAATCGGTAAGTTGGGAAGCGGAAAAAGCAATAATTGGTTCATGATGAATCGGACAATATGGGACACCAATCCGCGCATATAAAAGTCGAAAATAATCATAGATTTCCGTTACTGTTCCAACAGTTGAACGTGGATTATTTGAGGTTGTTTTTTGATCAATCGCAATTGCCGGAGAAAGTCCTTCAATCGAATCAACATCGGGCTTATCAACATTGCCTAAAAATTGTCGGGCGTAGGACGAAAGGCTTTCAACATAGCGACGTTGACCTTCATTATAAATTGTTTCAAACGCTAAAGTCGATTTGCCCGACCCGCTCACACCCGTAAAAACAACTAATTGATTTTTGGGGATTGCAAGATTTATATTTTTTAAATTATTATCTCGCGCTCCTTTGATGACAATTTGACGATTTTCCATAATCTTACCTCAAACTATAATTATAACTTATTTATGGTCGCATTCGGGGGTTTTAAACAAATTATTTCTTGATAAAACTAAATATCAACAACATGCGTTCCTGCTTGAAGAATGCATTAATATCGGTATAATTAAATATGCCAATCGGGACGTAGCGCAGCTTGGTAGCGCACTACCTTGGGGTGGTAGGGGTCGTGAGTTCAAATCTCATCGTTCCGACCAGGAAGATGAAAAAGGCAATCAATTTGGTTGTCTTTTTTTCTAGCAAAAAGCCCGCATTTTTAAATAACGAAGCAAAAAGCCACTGATTCTATTCAGTGGCTTTATTCGATTAAGCGAATCGATTATAAGAAACGTTTAACGCGTTCGTAGCGTTTCTTTGCTTCTAGTTCAGAGCGTTGAAGAAGTTCTTCAGCGTGTTCAGGATTAATCTTTGGTAATTGTGAGAAGCGGGTTTCGCCCATCACAAATTCACGGAACAAGGAATAATCTGGTTCTTTGCTATCAAGCGTTAAAGCTGGTTTACCTTGTTCTTCTAGCCGTGGATCATAACGGAAGATTGGCCAGTAACCACATTCAACAGCTTTCTTTTCGACAGTGACATGATTTGCTAAGCCACCTTTAATACCGTGTTCGGTACAAGGTGAGTAAGCAATAATAATTGAAGGTCCATTAAACGATTCTGCTTCTTTGAAAGCTTGAACGGTTTTCATTGGATTTGCGCCGATGGCCACTTGTGCCACATAAGCATTACCATAAGCCATGGCCATCAATGCGAGATTTTTCTTGGCCCCAGTTTTACCTGAGGAAGCGAATTTCGCAATCGCGCCGGTTTGTGTCGCTTTTGACATTTGACCACCAGTATTTGAATAGACTTCGGTATCTAGTACAAGTACGTTAACATCCGCGCCACTTGCTAAGACATGGTCAAGACCGCCAAAGCCAATATCATAAGCCCAACCATCACCACCGATAATCCAAACTGACTTATCGAGGAAATCTGCTTTAAACTCAAGCGCTTTTTTGATCTGTTCGTTTTTACTGTTTTCCAATGCTGCAATCAATTCTGGAATAATTTTGCGGGCTTCAAGACGATTCTTGAGATTAGCAATATATTGATCGATTAATGTTGCAAGTTCTGGTTCAACATCAGCTTTATTTGCAAGGAGGATTTTGCTGATTTGTTCAATTTTATGATCGGTCGCCATCCGCATACCAAATCCGTATTCAGCATTATCTTCAAATAAGGAGTTCGCCCAAGCAATACCTTCGCCGTTTTCATCTTTGACAAAAGGTGTTCCTGGTGTTGAGCCACAGTAAATCGATGAACAGCCAGTTGCATTAGCAACAAGCATATCACGACCATAGAGTTGGCTCGCTAAACGATAGTATGGAGTTTCACCACAACCGGCGCAGGAACCACTAATTTCGTGATAAGGTTTCAAGAAACCAATTCCTTTGGGTCCAGAAAGTGGGAATTTATCAGATTTATAAGTCACGTGATTATAAAGATAATCGGCCGCTTCTTCATAAACAAACTCATTTTTCGCTTCAACCATTTCCAATGCTTTCTTACCGCCTTTACCTGGGCAAGTAACAGCACATAAGCCACAACCAACACAGTTTGCAGTCGAAACAGTAATACGGAATTTAAGACCTTGCATATTGGGGCCAACCGCATCAAGCACATCGTCCTTAGCGATATCGGGCATTCCCTTCATCTCTTCTTCATTGATGAGGAACGGACGAATAGTGGCGTGGGGACAAACAAACGAACAAGTATTACATTGAATACAATTTTCTTTGGTCCAGTGTGGAACGGTTGCGGCAATTTTACGTTTTTGTTTAAATGTGACGTTGTTTTGCATTGTTCCATCAAGTAATTCATCTTCAAGGAAACGACTAACCGGAATGTCATAACCTTCAAGCTCTTCAATTGGAGTGACAAAAGTATCAAAATAGTCATCGCCTGATAATTTAGCTTTGCGTTTTGGATCAAGTTTCGCCCAATCAGCATCAACCGCAACTTCACGTAAACCTTCAGCACCTTTATCAATGGCCAAGTAATTGAGTTTTACAACTTCTTCGCCTTTACGTCCGTAGGTTTTTTTTGCTAGTTTCTTCATCCAATCGAGCGCCTGTTCGTAAGGCATAATGTCTGGATTTAGCTTAAAGAAAGATGATTGTAAAATCGTATTAGTGTGGCGGCCCATACCAATTTCTTGGGCGATTTTATTCGCGTCGATCACATAGAATTTAGCGTTTTTCTTTGCTAAACCAGCTTTTAAACGATTTGGTAAGATGGCGATGAGATCTTCGTCACTCATATCAGTATTAAGTAAGAAAGTACCACCATCCGTAAGATTGCGAATCATATCGTATTTGACGAGATAAGAATCTAACGAGCAAGAAATAAAGTCTGCTTGTTCGATATAATAAGTGGAATGGATTGGTGTCGGACCAAAGCGTAAGTGTGAACGTGTAGCGCCACCAGCTTTCCGGGAGTCATAAGCAAAATATGCCTGTGCATATTGTCCGGTTGCGTCACCGATAATTTTAATCGATGATTTGTTTGCACCGACCGTACCATCACTACCAAGACCATAGAATAAGCAAGCCCGGTAATCGTGTTTAATCCGATAATCTTCGTCAACCGGAATTGATAGATGCGTTACATCATCGTTAATACTAATCGTGAAGGAATTCCATGGCTTGTTATTTAAGAAGTCATAAACGCTCTTGATATGTTTTGGTTGTGTGTCACGGCTGCTTAAACCATAACGACCGCCAACAAGCACATCAACCTTGCGATTTAATTGTGCTAATGCACTCACAACATCAACATAAAGCGGTTCGCCGGTCGCACCAATTTCCTTAGTCCGATCTAAAACAGCGATTTTCTTGACAGTTGCAGGTAAAACATCAACTAAATGCTTAGCAGAGAATGGGCGATATAAATGAACTTTAACTAAGCCAACTTTTTCGCCTTTCTTATTTAAATCTTCAACAACCTCTGTTGTTGCCTCGGTGACAGAACCCATCGCAATGATTACACGTTCGGCATCGGGATCACCAACATAAACAAACGGAGCATATTTCCGACCAGTTAAAGCACTTACTTTAGCAAAGTATTTTTCGACAATGGACACAACAGCCGCATTCTTTGTATTCGCTGCTTCGCGACCTTGGAAATAAATATCATCATTTTCGGCGCCGCCACGTGTGACAGCGTGACCATGGGGATTTAAAGCCCGCGAACGGAATTCTTCAAGTTTATCCAATGGAATTAATTTTTTCCATTCTTCATCATCAACAAATTCAATGTTTTGAATTTCGTGACTTGTCCGGAAACCATCAAAGAAATGCAAGACCGGAATCGAAGATTCAATCGCCACCAAATGAGCAAGTGGGGCTAAATCGGCGACTTCTTGTACTGAATGTGACGAAATCATTGTCGCGCCAGTTTGCCGGACCGCATAAATATCTTGGTGATCACCAAAAATTGAAAGCGCCCTTGTCGCGATTGAACGTGCGGCAACATGTAAAACCGCCGGTAAAAATTCACCAACCCATTTATAAAGGTTTGGGAGCATTAAAAGTAAGCCTTGTGAAGCGGTATAAGTAACGGCAAGTGAGCCGCCTTGTAAAGCACCATGAACGGCGCCAGCTGCACCAGCTTCAGATTGCAATTCAACAACCTTTACTTTGCTTCCGTAATAATTCAATTTGCCTTGAGCGGCATAAATGTCGACGTTTTCCGCCATCGGAGAGGATGGGGTAATTGGATAAATCGCGGCAATCTCGGAAAAGTTATAACTTGCGAGGGCTGCTGCGGTATTACCATCAACTGATAGAAAATGTTTTTTGACTGCTGTCATTGATAAATCCTCCATGCGCATTTTTCGTCTTATATTATACATTAATAATTAGAAAAATTATAGGCCTGTTCAACCAAAAACAAAGATTAAGTTAGCTGGATTAAAATCTTAATCTTTTCGGCGTAAAATATGCATTTTAATTCGTTTTTTTTAGATAATTAGCGAAAAATTAAGCGCATAAACCAACTTTTATTTGCGTTTCTTTTGTTCTTCGCTCACTAAACGTTTAAGTATTCGTAAATCTTTTTCAGTTAAATGCGCATTTTTATCGATTAGTCCTGAACCGCCAATCGTCATTTTTTGTTCGATAAAATCACCAATTGATTCATAACCCGCCACATCTTTTTTTACGATTCTCGGATTTGCTTTTTTCTTGCGTTGCGATTCAAGTTCTTCAACATAAATTGCAATCAGCGGAATTAGGTCAAGTAAATTATAGCGGTAGTCTAAATTAATTAGTGGATCAAACTCTGATAATTGATCGGCAATTACTTCTGGATAAATACCAATTTGCTTAGCGAGAGAATCACGTGTTTCATACTTTGCGTGCGATGCCTTTAAAACTTGCAAATAGCGGCGCGCGGTCGTAATGTTCATTTTTGCCATATTCACTCCTCATCTATTTATTATTATAGCAACAAAAGCTAAATAATTAAAAAGACGCCAATTTGGCGTCTTACCTAAATTATTCAGCCGTTGCTTCGACCGCTTCTTCGTTTTTGCATTCGCGCTTTGGCAGGGGAATAAGGCGCGACGTTGTTTTTCGATAAACTGCATAGTCTTCACGCCGCTTAAGTTGGCGCTTTTCCATCATTGGTATCGAGATGAATTCAAATAATAAAATCATTAATACCATACCAATTCCAAGATAATAGAAAGTCGTGTCAAGAAGCATCAAACCGACAAATGCGCCAATCCAAATAAGTAATTCACCGAGATAATTTGGGTGGCGGGAATAGTTCCATAAACCAACTTCACACACTTTTTTCTCTTTGGTTTCTCTTAAAAATTTATGAATGTGAAAATCAGAAAATAACTGCAATAAGAAGCCACTAAAAATAATCGCGCTAGCAATTAATGTCCAGGCAGTTGCCGTTGTCTGGAAGATAAAAATAAATGGAATAAATGCGCCAAACACTAGAAGCGTGGGCATCATTTGGATTCCAAAGAAATTAATAATATGCCACATCCAAGCTGTGTTATTATTACGGAACATTTGATAACGCCAATCTTCCCAATGCCGATCTTCAAATGTCGTCATCCAATTAACAGTTAATCTTAACGACCAAGAAAGAAAAGCAGCAGCTAAAATATAATGGTAAATATTCAATGTTGGAAAGTTGATTACAATTAAATAAATGATGAAAATCATTGGTGTCACAGACCAATAAGGATCATAAACACTTGAATTTTTAAGAAACAATGATGCGAGCCAGATCACAAGTGTCGCGACAACATCAAATATTAGTAATTGAATAATTAGCGGAGCACTTCTCAATGTGAGATAAGTGACTAGAAATCCAACGCCATAAGCGAGTAGATAAAAGGAAAACATTAAAATAATGCCGCCGACTTTTGCTCGATTTACTTTCATATATTTTACTCCTCAATCGATATTTCAAAATTATCCTAACATATAAAAAGGCAAAAATAAAAGACAAAATGTGATCAGTCCACTCTTATAGAAAAGAAAAACTCCCGCTTGGGAGTTAGTTAAATACAAATGGTGAACCGTGAGGGACTCGAACCCGCGACCCGCTGATTAAGAGTCAGCTGCTCTACCAACTGAGCTAACGGTCCATGTTGCTTGATTATTTTATAATATCAACCCTGATATATCAAGGAAAAACAATAATAAGAAAAGGCGATAAGTGTGATACTCATCGCCTTTATTTGAAATTAGGAAATTAAGCGCTAACTGCAGTTAATTGTGAAATATCCGTATAGGCTAAGTTTGGCGTGTTATACCAGCCAAGTGGGCCTTCGAATGTTACAGTTTGACCGGCAGTTAGACCATTGAGGAATGATTGTAAGGCGATTTGTTTTGCACTACCGACGTGATAAGAAATATTTAATTTCACTTCGGTTTCACCGAGCATAAATACGACATCACGGTGAGCAGCACCGGTGGTATCAAGACCTTCAACGACTAAGCCGTCTTTATCAAGATATTTTCCGTTAAACACAAGACCTTCAACCTTGACTTTCGCTGCATCACGGCCAAGAAGACCAGTTGCTGATAAAAAGTCAGTTTCTGTTAAGAGTTTTGTCGATGGTTCTGTTGCATAATCAGGAACCGCGATAATTTCAACAGTTTCAAGTAAACCAACTTCGGCTAGACCATTGTATGGTGAGTACTTACCAATTGCCTTGACGTAGTCACCAACTTCTAATGCGCGTTTGCCGCCATTAATTGTATCATTAACTGTTTGATGTCCGCTGAGATCCAAGTGATATAAAGCAATACCAAATTGACCATCAGCAATAAAGACCATGTTCCAGTCGTTTTCCATTAAGGCATAAACGAATCCTTCAACCCAAACCCGATCTTGAGCTTTTTTATCTGTCCGAATTGTTGCCAAATCAGAGCGGGTAAAAACTTCAGCCGGTGGATAGAGATAGAAAACGAAAGTTGCCGTGCCTGATGCTTCACCAAGTGTGGCCGTTGCAGTTAACGAAACACCTTTTGCAGCTTCGCCAAACGCTGGATAAACCGGAATCGCCCGTTGTGAGTTCTCATCAATATCTTCGAATGTAAAGGCGGTTGCGCTATTGGTTGCCCATGAAATCGCTACCGTTTCGCCATCACGAACCCATGAATTGGCAATTGTAATTGTTTTACCATCATCAGCGTATAGCTTTACTGCCTCACCATCTGGCGTCAATGGTTGAGTTCCATTAAGACTGGCAATTGCTAATGTAAGCACAGTATCAACTGTTTGTTGATCCGCAACCGGATCACGCTCTTCAGTTCCGCAGCCAGCGAGGGCGCCGACAGCAAGGAATGAAAGCAGCATTGTCGTAATTTTTTTCATTTTTTGCTCCTTTTTTCTTTTCTAATTAAGCGTAATCTTTCAAGTTAGCAACGACGGCAGTCAAGACATCTTCCGCCCATTCTTCACGATCTGCATCAGTTGGACTACTTCCAAGATCAGATCCTTCACCGGCAAATAAGATGCCCATAATGTTACCGACTTCAAAGCGAATTTCTGATGAACCGACGAATGCTGGATCAACAAATTTTGACCAACCTTCTTCATCATTAGTATAAGTGCTAGCATTGACATTTGCGGCGTCAATAACTGCAACATCACTTGGGACCAAATTAGTTGTATCTTGATTGAGGAATGTTTGATATGTATCGCTATCGGCCATCGTATAAGTAACCGGATAATACGCTGCACCAATCGAGAAACGATCATTTACTTCGGTCGTAAGGTATTTGATGAACTTCCACACTTCTTGTTGTATTTCATCATCACCCTTTTCAAACATCATTAAATTGGTACCTTGAGAAATGACGGTCTTATGATTAACTTCGGCTTCATCAACACGATAAAGTAATGGATTAATTGAAATTTGGAATTTATTTCCCGTTGGGACGTTGTATTTTACGCCCGCGCTGGAAGAAACCGTCATCGCAATTTTGTTCGCATTAAACGGATTTGATGAATATGAGGATTCCCCCCATGTTGCTGGGATGCCCATCACACCACTATCGTAAAGCTTCTTCATGAAAGCTAACATCTCAATCACTAATGGTTGATTTGTTTCGTTGTTGAATAAATACTTACCAGTCCGAATATCGGCACCCATCTGTGAATATTCAGCGCCCCATTGACGGACAAGCGTAATGAACATATTCGCGGTGGAATCCCATGAGAATGGACGGAATTCACCTGGCTTGACATTAGTAAGGTCTAATAAAACATCATCACCTTCATATGCTTCGCCATCAGGATCAAAAACGGAATAGTCGGTTTTAATGATTTTACCGGCGAGATCATTCGTCGTAAAATGTTCAATCATTTTTGCACCAATAACTTCTAATTCTTCCCATGTTGTTGGGATGACAATCGTTTCATCCACGTGGGCAAAATAATCCATCATTGTTTGGTTGGCAACAACGATTTCGGTCGATTTATTGAATGGTAATCCCATTGTATAAGGATCATCGTAATTAAACGAACCATCCGTGTTGCGCTTATAAGCTAATTCTTGATTTTCTTTCAAATAGTCTGGTAAGAAATCATCTAAGAAACCTTCTTCTTCTTGCGCAATAAATGTGTCTAAGGGTTTAAGAATACTGGACACAATATAGCCCGCCATATGGTCTGGATAACCAACGGCAACATGAGGATAGTTACCGGTCGATGCTGAAAGTGAAATTGCTTTTTGCAAACCATCATAGCCACCTTTGGATTCGTGCACGATGTCAATTCCTGTATTGGTTTCTTCGTATTCAGCAATTAAAACATCCAATACTTCTGAAACACCGGCACCAAACCCGGTCCAAAATGATACTTTGGTTCGATTGCTACAGCCAGCAAGAGCAACTGTACTTACGAGAACCGATAGACCTAGCGTTGCTAGTTTTTTGTTCTTCATTTAAGAAAAACTCCTTTCTTTGTATATTCATTAGCCTCGTGCTAATTGAATTAACCTTTAATACCACTACGCGATACGCCACGCATAATGTACTTACGGAAGAAAATAAAGACGACGAGTAATGGCGCTGTAACGACCATTGAACCAGCAATCCGTAATGTATCGTATGATCTAAATGTGTTCGAGAACATACTCATTAACCCATTGGACACGAGTTTCATCGAGTTGCCAAAAATTGGGTTATCAGCGGTTGCAATTAAGTTCGGCCAAATATATGCGTTCCAAGAACCCATGACGTTAAGAATCGTGATTGTGACAATTGTCGGCATCGCAATCGGAATCATAACTTTTAATAAATAACCAAATTCACCATAACCATCGACCTTTGCCGCTAGATAAAGTTCGTTTGGAATTTGTTGGAACGTTTGCCGTAAATAGAAGATATAGAAAATCGAAATACCATGGACAAAGATTAACGCCGCGTATGTATTCGTCCAATTTAACGAGTTAGCTGTTTGAAAGTTTGTAATAATCATCATTTCGCCTGGCACCATCATTGTGGCTAATAATAAGGTGAAAAGAAGGTTTTTGCCTTTGAATTCCAAACGAGCAAAAGCAAACGAGGCAAGAACCGTCGTAATAATCATAAATACGGTCGAAGTAACGGCGACAATAATTGTATTCGTGAAGTAAATAACGAAGTTTTCGCCAGATGTCCCTAAACCGAGTTCGGCGATTTCGCGGTCAGCCGGGATACTCGGAGAATAACCCCATTGGGCACCAAAGATTGTACCAAAATTCTTAAAGGTCAAAGTGGTTGGAAATAAGTTCAAAATTCCTTGGGCTTGTTCGTTTTGATAGTCACCAGCATGTTTTAATGAAGTAACAATCATAAACCAGAATGGAAGTAGGATGAATAAGGCGAAGGCGGTTAAGAATCCATAAATAAAGACGCGCGAAACGATAAATCCCGCTAACCAGCGGCGACGATCGCTTTCGCTTGCAAAATATTGTTCATGATTTGCCATATATTTTCCTCCTTCCTAATAGTGGACCCGCTTTTTACTAACTTGCATTTGCACAAGTGTAATAAGCAGAATCACGATTAATAAGACAACAGAGCCGGCACTCGCCACTGACGGAAGCTCAGCGCCACGGCCCATTTCACGATAAATATAACCAACAACAGTAATCCATTCTGTGCCATCAGAACCACCAAAGCTACCAGCACCATTGTTTTTAGTGTTGTCAGCGAATAGTGCGATGACGCCAGTATATGACTTAAACGCCCCAATAAATGAGGTGATCGTAATGTAGAAAATTTGTGGGCTGAGTAACGGAACAGTAATTTTACGGAAAATTGTAAATCGGCTGCTACCATCAATACGCGCGGCATCATAATATTGTTTATCAATGCTGGCTAAACCACTCATAAAGACGAGGATTTTGAAGGCAAGACCAGTCCAAACGGTATAAATCGTAATGGCGACAAACATCGCTAAACGCGTTGCCGCTGGAATATAATCACCACCGGTTAAATCGATACGTAAATTTAGCCAGTTCATCGGGTCAACGCCAAACCACGAAAGGAACATATTCATGAGACCATTATCGTGGTAGGAGAACATGACATTGAACACCATACCTAAGGCGATTGCGTTTGTCACGTACGGCAAGAAAAAGATTGTTTGGAAGAAGCCCCGCAATGGTTTGATTGAGTTAAGAAATACTGAGATTAATAACGCAACCATGATTGTTAGTGGCACCGATACAACAACCAACAACATCGTGTTGAGTAGCGAATTCAAGAAGAGTGCATCAGTTAAAACAATCTTGTAGTTCTGCAGCGTAAAAATTGGTTGTACGGGATCGGTTAACCCCATATATCCCGCTGGATCACGAATATATTCAGTCCAATTAGCTAATGAAGCAAAGAATTGCGCGAGCGCAAATGAACCGGCACTATCGGAAATAAAGATTGCGCCATAAGTAGTCGTTCCACCAGGATGATGAACATTGGCCCCCATGAATGAATAGAGGAATGTATTAATAATTGGATAAAATGTGAAGAAAACTAGGAAGATCAAAGCAGGAATTAAAGCAATCCAGGCTTTTGCCCAAATTGGAATATTCCGATTTCTTTTTGTCTGTAGTGTTGATTGTTCAGAAAGGCGCGTTTGTTGCGGATCTTGTAATTCGTGAACCGAAGACGTTACCCCAGTATCACCTGGTGGCGGCGTTTCAACGGTTGATTCGACGACTTCAGTTGTCGTGACCACGCGCTCCTCATCCTTTTTAATTTTATTTACCATTTTTGCACCCACTACTTAATCCGTTGGCCGCTTTCTTCAAAGACATAGAAGCGTTTTGGATAAAGTTTTACTGTATCCGCATTAACTTTAGACCGCATCTCGCTTGGAATAATAACACGCACTTTTGTACTAGGTTGATCATGAATGTTGCCAACGATAGAAATGTCACGACCAATATGTTCAATGAAGTTAATATCAATTGGCACAGCTTCACCTTCATTTGTTTTTGCAAATGAGAATGCTTCTGGCCGGACACCAACTTTAATTGGCCGGTTAACACCTAATTGGGCTTTTAAACTTTGAACGCTGAGTTCAAATGCTTCTTTATTCAGCTTGTAACCATTTTCTTTAACAAACGCGTAGATATTCTCCAGCGTTAATTCGAATGGAACAACTTCTGTTGGGACAACTCCTTCAGCATCTGGTGTTGCGCCAGCGACAGGCCGTAAAGCTTCGCCCTTAAGCATTGCAACGTAATCTTCTTTTGGAAGAGTAAAGCCTTGTTCAACTGCCAAATCAAAGATACCTTCATCAAGCAATGAAAATTCACCCTTAGCTTGGTAGCCGGTGTCGAACACTTGATTATCAATTAATAAATTGCCATCTTTTAATTCGCCATTGAAAATGTTGATTGCCGGATTTCCTAAGAATTTCGCAACAAACAAATTAAGCGGCTCATCATAAACGGTTTGTGGTTCATCGACTTGTTGGACAATTCCACGATTCATAACGACGATGACATCAGAAATTGACATAGCTTCTTCTTGGTCGTGTGTAACGAAGACAGTCGTCACACCTGAAAGACGTTGAATACGCCGAATTTCTTCCCGTGTTTGCAAACGTAAACGGGCATCTAAGTTTGATAACGGTTCATCGAGCAGTAAGACTTGGGGACGCTTGGCAAGTGCGCGCGCAATAGCCACACGTTGTTGTTGACCACCAGATAATTCTTTTGGTTTCCGATCAAGCAAACCGCCAATGTCGACTAAATCCGCCATTTGTTGAGCAATAAGTTCCATTTCTTCTTTGCTTAATTTCGGCCGCACGTTGTGCAGTGGAAACTGAATGTTTTGCCGAACAGATAAATGCGGATAGAGCGCATAGTTTTGGAAAACAAGACCGATACCACGATTTTCTGGTGGTACATTCGTAACATCTTGATTACCAAACCAAATTTGGCCCGATGTTGGTTTATGTAAACCAGCAATCATGTAAAGTGTCGTAGATTTTCCACAGCCTGAGGGGCCTAAAAGACCCAAAAGTTTCCCGTCGGGAATCTCAACCGTCATATTATCGACGGCGTACACATCTGGTCCTTTTTTCCCTTTAATTTTTGGCGCGGGAAAGACCTTAGTGATGTTTTCTAATCTAACTTCCATTATATTTCCTCCAATGGCGTTAAAAACATATAAATATAACTACTACATATAATATCATAGCAACCTGACGAAACCAACAGAAAAAACATCGCGTTGGTATTAAGCAAAAGTTAAGTAAAGAGCGATAAATACACTTTTTTGCACAGCTAATTTCAAGCCCTTATTTTTGCTTTCTTTCGATTTCTTCTTTAGCATACTGTTCGCGTAAAATTTTGTTTTGCGCTTGAATTTCAGAAATTTTTTCTTGAGCTGCTGCTTCAGCTTGTGCTGAGGCAAATACAACTGAATCTTTTGTGTCAACCACCATCGTTGCCGCCACTAAATCAACTAAGTTGCGATGGTCTTTACGAAAAATAAGAAACATTAATGAAACAAATGGAACTGCGAAAAAAACAAGCAAATAATGAATGAAAATTACGCTAATATTACGAAGTAAAATTTGCGCCCGGGATGCAGTATAGCCTAGCGAATTCACGGGTGATAATTGCAGTAAACGTTTACCAGCTGTTGCACCATCTTTCATAATTAACGGTAGAGCAATTTGAAATACTAGCAAACTTAAAATTAAACCACTAATAATTCCCCATACCATTCTTTGACTTAATTCATTGTTCATCGTACGGAATTGTTCATGATTTTGTTCAAGATCATCAATTGCTGTTTGATAAGCATCAAGATAAAATTCATACTTTTCAGTTGCTGTTGTTGTTGCTTTAACGGGAACGTCCCATGGATTTAATGGAAGACCATTTTCAAAATCAAACAAGCAATCGGGATTATCCACAAGTACATCATTAATAACAATTTTTCGTAGCAATACCGCATCATAATAAGCATCGGTGTCTTCTAGATGAGCGCCAGTTTCAAGTGCGGGAGTGCTTTCCACGTAATAGCGATAAATTGCTTTTTCAACTAGGCCAAGCGGTGTCTCTTCGTCATCAGGATCATAATACGGGTAAACTGAAATAACACCCTCATCATTGATGAACAAATATGATTCCGTCTGAATCCGTGTTGTTTCATAAACAAGGGTACCACCATCAAACACGTTGTTGATAAGGGGAATCCCGGCAAATGCAAAAAGCGCAAGGCCAAAAAATGCGATGAGAAAAAAATCGATTACGCCGGCGAACGTGCGCTTAATTGGGGTTGCTAATTTAATCGACTTACTAATTTCCATTATTCTTTATCTGTTGGTTCATCGTCTGCAACATCAAGTATTTCTTCGCTTGTTGCTTCCGCTGGTGGTGTTACTGGTGCTGGTGGTGGCGGTAATATCCGGTCAGCATAACTTAAAGTTTCTTGCTCTTCATGCGCTTCTTGTTTGCTGTTTTCTTCAGAAACAACTGGGTTGAATTCATCTTCTTCTGCTGCGCTACGATAAATTAGTGATGTCCGTAAATCAATTACTTTTGTTCCAGCAATAAAATCATGGACTGCGCGGTGCTTTTTACCAAACATCACAAGTGTAAATGAGATAAATATTGGTAATAACGCCATTGAAGGAGCGATGAAGTAAAGTAGTAGAGTGAGTAACAATTCAAAAATAAATAAACCGAAGAAACGCGCGACATGTTGCCACCACAATGCTTTAAAGCCATAGGTATTAACAACGCCGAGTTTTAAAGCTAACTTACCAAGTGAAGCTCCGTGTTTAAATATAAGTGGGAACAAAAGATATACAATTGCGCTAGCGAGTAAAAACGGAATTACAACCGCGATAATTTGTAGTTGCATCGTGCGTGCATGATCTGGTTCAGCATTGAGATCGCTAACCGCCGCTTGATAAATCCGCTTGTAGAAATCGCTTAACTGATCATAAGTTGGCACTTTCGCAGGATCAGAAACAAGCGCGACACCAGCGGGGAAAAAGTCAAAATCCGCAATTGTATTAGCTGTATCCTCACTAGAAACACTTGTGCTTTCAATCTCACTACTCGTCGAATCAGTTTCGCTAGTGTTTGCTGAAGGAAGTTTAATTTTTGGTGAAGGTTCTTCCTCCTCAACAATACTAACAAAGTAGGAATCTGCTTGATCAACGCGGAGTACTTCGGTTTTGTACCACGTGTTAACTGCTTCTGGTGTATCACCAATATTTTCCTTGATAACCGCATTAACCGCTGCTCTTTCTTCACTCACACCAGTTTCTAACGCCCGATTAAGACGATAATTGGTGTAGAAAAGATATACCATCTCCGGATATAAAGCGGAAACGTAATCATCACTTGCACTTTGCGGATAATAAAGGCCAAAAGTATCAACCTTGTAGTCAAATCCATCTTCAGGTTCACTAGCGACATAGGTGTCACCGATTTGTAAATCCAAATTATAACCAGATACGATTTCTTCGCCATCTGCATTAAGATACTTGGCGATATAAAGTGATGAGTTTTTCATATCGACATTAGTTTGCTCGATCCGTGCACTTAATTGGACAGTCGCATCCATAATCGGCGTCATAACAGCAAAGTTTAAACCAAAAAAGACAGCAATAAACGCGACCGCATCAATTAATGCCGAGCCGGTTCGACGTCCGATTGCAGCGTTAGTGGTAGAACGCGCTTCCATTGGTGCGACCTTTGCGCGCGGATTGGCAACATTTTCTTTATTAAACATAGTAATACTCTCTTTCAAATGAATATAAATACACATTTTGCATATTTCATTATAAAGGCTCACCTTGTATTTGCAATAAAAAAAGACCCACATAAAGTGGGTCGATTTAGCAATAATAGCGAATTATTTAATGATGTCGGTAATTGTACCAGCACCAACGGTCCGGCCACCTTCACGAATCGAGAACTTGGTTCCCTTTTCGATTGCGACTGGGTGAATTAATTCGATGACTAATTCAACAGTATCGCCAGGCATCACCATTTCAGTACCAGCGTTGAGTGAAACAACACCAGTAATATCGGTTGTGCGGAAGAAGAATTGTGGACGGTAACCATTTAAGAACGCGGTATGACGACCACCTTCTTCTTTGGTTAAAACGTAAACTTGCGCTGAGAATTTGCTGTGTGGTAAAACTGAACCAGGTTTGGCTAAGACTTGACCACGTTCAACTTGATCACGGTTGACGCCACGTAAGAGGACGCCGACGTTATCGCCAGATTCCGCGAAATCAAGGATCTTCCGGAACATTTCAAGACCAGTGACAACCGATGTTTGGGTTGGTTTAATACCAACAATTTCAACTTGGTCACCGACTTTGATCATTCCGCGTTCGACACGGCCAGTAACGACGGTGCCACGACCAGAAATGGTCATAACATCTTCGATTGGCAGTAAGAATGGAAGGTCATTAGAGCGGGTTGGATTTGGAATATAGGCATCAACTGCTGCCATTAATTCATGGATTGATTTTTCGCCTTCTGGTTTGCCATCTAATGCATCACGGGCGGAACCACGAAGCACTGGAGTATCATCACCTGGGAAACCGTATTCGGTTAAGAGGTCACGAACTTCCATTTCGACGATGTCAACGAGTTCTGGATCGTCAACGAGGTCGATTTTGTTTAAATAAACAATAATGTATGGAACGCCGACTTGTTTTGCTAACAAGACGTGTTCACGGGTTTGTGGCATAACGCCATCAGTGGCGGCGACGACAAGAATTGCACCATCCATTTGGGCCGCACCAGTAATCATGTTTTTAACGTAGTCAGCGTGCCCTGGGCAGTCGACGTGCGCATAGTGCCGGGATTTGGTTTGGTATTCAATATGCGATGTATTAATTGTAATACCGCGTGCTTTTTCTTCCGGTGCCGAGTCGATTTTGTCATAGGCCGTGGCTGTTGCACCACCCTCAGTCGCAAGAACTTTGGTGATGGCCGCTGTTAATGTCGTTTTGCCGTGGTCAACGTGACCAATGGTCCCGATATTAACGTGGACTTTACTTCTATCAAATTTTGCTTTTGCCATGTTGATTTCCTCCTTCGGAATCGCTGCTTTCATGCAACGATAATATTATAGCAAAGTTTGCTCAAATGCAATATCAACAAGATATTGTAAGAGCCTTAACGATTAGATTGTCCGCCCGAATTTTTAATGATTTCGTCTTGGACATAGCGGGGAGTTTCCCCATAGTGATGGAATTGCATAACGTAGCTACCACGACCTTGTGTCATTGAACGAAGGTCAGTAACATAGCCAAACATTTCCGATAATGGTACGTTTGCCCGAATGATTTTCGCGTTTGCCCGTTGATTTTCACCAACAACTTCTCCGCGTCTACGTGCAAGATCGCCCAATATATCTCCGTAATATTGTTCTGGAACCGTCACATCAACTTCCATGATTGGTTCAAGAATTACGGGGTCACACTTTTTCGCTGCTTCTTTTAACGCCATTGAAGCGGCAATCCGATAAGCCGATTCCGAAGAGTCGACATCGTGATAAGAACCATCGAAGAGTGTCGCTTTAATATCAATTAATGGATATCCAGCAATCATCCCCCGATTTAAAGAGTCTTGTAAGCCTTCATTTGTTGGTTTGATATATTCGCGTGGAACTGTTCCACCAACAATTTTATCAACGAATTCATAACCCTTACCTGGATTTGGTTCAAACCGCACCCAAACATGGCCATATTGACCGCGTCCACCCGATTGTTTAACATAGCGGCCTTCGGCTTCCGCGCTTTGGCGAATTGTTTCACGGTAGTTAACTTGTGGACGACCAACATCAACTTTGACACCAAATTCCCGCCGTAAACGGTCAACAAGAATGTCGAGATGTAATTCACCAACACCAGCGATAATCATTTGGCCGGTTTCTTCGTTTGTTTTAACTTTGAACGTTGGGTCTTCTTCAGCTAACTTCATTAAGCCAGCAGTCATTTTTTCTTGATCGACTTTTGTTTTTGGTTCAACAGCTTGTTCAATCACGGGTTCTGGAAACACCATTTTTTCTAAAATGATTTTTTTGCTTTCTTCACTGATTGAATCGCCAGTTGTCGTGTTTTTAAACCCAATAACAGCACCAATATCACCAGCATGTAACTCATCAATTTCTTGCCGGTGATTAGAGTGCATCAGCACAAGACGGCCAACGCGTTCTTTTACACCTTTTGTCGAGTTATAAACATATGAGCCAGCCTTAAGTACACCAGAATAAATCCGAATATAGGCCAACCGTCCAATAAATGGGTCGGTCGCGATTTTAAATGCGAGCGCGGCAAGCGGTTCACTGTCATCGGCTTTACAAAGATAATCTTTCCCATCTTCAAACTCGCCTTCTTGGGCGGGAATATCTAATGGGCTTGGTAAATAATCAATGACGGCGTCTAATAATAATTGAACGCCTTTGTTTTTATACGCTGATCCGCACAGCACCGGGAAAAATGATCCCGTGAGCACCGCTTTCCGAATGACTTCTTTGATTTCAGCTACAGTTGGTTCTTCACCTTCCAAGACTTTCATCATTAAATCGTCATTAAAGGCAGCGAGTTTTTCTAATAAGATTCCGCGAAATAAAATCGCTTTCTCTTTTAGTTCTTCAGGGATTGGGCTTTCTTCAGGATTATCACGCATATCATTATCATAGATCCACGCTTTCATCTCGATTAAGTCAATCATCCCAATAAATTCGGTCGATGAACCAATTGGATATTGAATTGCGGCCGCGTTTGCACCGAGCCGTTCTTGGATAGAATCCACGCTCATTTCAAAGTCCGCACCGATTGCATCCATCTTATTGGAAAAAACAATGCGGGGAACTTTATAGGTTGTGGCTTGCCGCCAAACTGTTTCGGTTTGTGGTTCAACACCAGATTTAGAATCAAGGACAGTAACAGCACCATCAAGCACTCGTAATGAGCGTTCAACTTCAACAGTGAAGTCAACGTGCCCAGGAGTATCGATAATGTTAACACGGTTGCCTTTCCAGTTAGCGGTGGTTGCCGCTGAGGTAATTGTAATACCCCGTTCTTGTTCTTGCGCCATCCAGTCCATTGTGGCACCACCCTCATGGGTTTCACCAACTTTATGGATTTTACCGGTATAGAAAAGAATCCGTTCGGTCAGGGTTGTTTTACCTGCATCAATGTGAGCCATAATCCCGATATTACGGGTATGAGCTAAATCAAATTCACGTTTTGCCATACAACAACCTCTAATTAATAACGATAATGGGCGTAAGCTTTATTCGCTTCGGCCATTTTATGCGTGTCATCACGTTTTTTAACTGAAGCACCGGTGCCATTGGCGGCATCAATAATTTCTCCAGCTAGTTTTTCTTCCATCGTCTTTTCATTGCGTAAACGCGAATAATTGACGAGCCAACGAAGACCTAAGGTAATTTTACGATCGGAACTCACTTCGGTTGGTACTTGATAGTTTGAACCACCGACGCGGCGGACCTTTAGTTCGACTTCAGGCATAATATTATCAAGTGCTGTGGCAAAAACATCCATAGCGGGTTTGCCGGTTTTTTCTTCAATCCGAGCAAAAGCATGATAAAGAATTGTTTGTGAAGTCCCCCGTTTTCCGTCATACATTATTTTATTAATTAAACGTGTTACCAGTTTTGAACTATAAACTGGATCGGGTAATACTGTGCGTTTGCTAACGCTTCCTTTACGTGGCATATTGTATTTCCTCCTTCCTCAATAATGGAAATAAATGCAAAATTATTCGCTTGCTTTTGGACGTTTTGTCCCATATAGGGACCGACCTTGACGACGGGCTTCAACTCCCGCGCAATCAAGTGTGCCCCGTACGATATGATAACGGACACCAGGTAAGTCTTTTACCCGGCCACCGCGAATCATCACCGTTGAGTGTTCTTGTAAGTTGTGTCCTTCTCCACCGATATAGGCAGTGACTTCATATCCGTTACTTAAACGAACACGAGCATACTTCCGTAAAGCGGAGTTTGGTTTCTTTGGTGTCATCGTTCCAACACGGGTGCAAACACCACGTTTTTGGGCAGAATTTTGGTCGGTTTCTTTGCTATGCAAGGAATTCCAACGCTTACCTAATGCGGGTGATTTGGATTTGTAGGTGACTTTTTGACGACCTTGGCGGACCAATTGGTTAATGGTTGGCATAGGCGTTCTCCTCTCTTTTAGGCTTGAAATCTAAGCACACAATGCCGGGTGTATCAAGTACCCCATTAAAAAAACGGCATTGCCTGCGTCCAAGTAGGAATTATATGGATTAGTTGTATTTTTGTCAAGCGAAAAAATCGCATATTTTCGATAATTATGCTGTTATTGGATAAAATTCTAAAGTAATGCTCGCTTTTGTTTGTTTTGTGATTTTAAATCCTAATTGCAGTTTATTACCATCATTAAACATAAAATTTTCGTAATTTTCCACGCCGAAATTATCGTTTAGCGTGTATAAACTCTCATTGCTAAAAGTATTGCCCGCGATTAAAGGTGTTAAACCGCGTTTATCAAGCAAGCGATAAAGGACTGGCTGATTATTTAGCACATCGCTATTTGTGGGTGAATTATCATTATTTAATACAGGATATTCCACCCGTTGTTCACCCACCATCACCGAACGCATCACAAGCGAAGCATCGACGTGGTAGACTTTAAGACCGTAACGATCAAATAAACGATAATTGCTTAATAAACTTGCATCGTAATGATTAAGCCCAATTGGCGCGTAATATTCAAGTAAAAGATATTCGTCAAATGGTGAGTTATTCCAATTATGTGCTAATAAGACTAGTTCGCCCGATGTTGAAAATGGTTTGATCGTGATTTCTGTTGCTTGTTTAACATAATAGGGTTTAACCCAGTTCAGCAACATCTTTGATAAACCCGTGTGATCACCAAGGGAAAAATCCATCATATCCGCACCACCAGTTGGCCCATAAAGCGGGGTTGATCCCGGACGATTAGTATTGTAATAATCATTTAAACCTAATAGGTGACCAACCTCATGAATCAAAGTGTGCGCATCAGGTTTGTTATTAAACCATGTGTAGTTAAGATTAAGAAAATCGTATGATGTCCAAGCGTAGGCGTTTGCTTTTGGCGCTGGTGAAGGCGAGCGAATATCATGACTGCTATAAGCCCAGTATAGTTCGTTAGTACCAATAAACTCATGCTCTTTAGCGCCCGAGCTAATCGGATTAGAATAAATCATATAGACTGCATCTAAGTATCCATCTTGGTCTAAGTCATATTGATCGACTAAGGTTGGATGCGCTTCTTTAAATGCAGTAATCGCTTGACGCAATAATTTTTGTGTAATCGCTGTATTTGAAATTGTTTTATTACCACTTTCCCAGTCGGCAATATTATCAAGCACACCATCGAGATTGTGTGGGGTATACCAGTCAGCTACAATACCCGAAATCGCTAATTGTCCATAACTTGACTTATTATAAAAGCTGGCAACTGATTCCCACTGCGTTGTTTGTTCTTGACCAAAAAAAGCATTTTCAATAATAATTTTTGCGGTTTCACCATTATCATTGTCGAGTTGTTCTTTTGGACGTCTTGGTAATGATATCGGTAAGACTAAAATATTTTGTTCTCCAATTGACCGCCAATTGATTTGTGTGTTAATTGGATTCGCTCGAAAAATCTCACTAAAATCATCGGTGTATTCCGCTGGCCGATAGTAAGTGCCTTCATCAATTGCCGGTTGATTAATCGTTGGGCTAGTAAGCGCAACATAAGCAGAAAAATCAAGCGAAAAAACTGTGCAGCTATTGACTAGTGCCAGTGTTGTTAATATCAACAATCCGCTTTTGCCTCGCATTGAAGCCCTCCAAAATTTCTAAATAAATAATATCATCTAACTAACGCCTTGACCATCTTGGTGAATACAAAACAAAAAAAGTCCAAGGATATCTTGGGCTTTTCTTAAATTATTTTACCTTTTTATTCAGCGACTGGTAACTTCGTGATTTGAATGGTGACACCTGATTCATTCATTGCAAGAACTTCAAATGTGAAACCAAGTGGCGATCCACTATGGAGCATATAATCTTGGTAAGTATTAATACCAAAACTATCACCAACGTGGAATAAAGACTCATTTGAGGCCCGATTATAATAACCACTACCTTCGGTCCCATTATTGAATTCAACATCGATTTCTTCTGCTAACGAATTAACTCCGGAACTTTCAATTAATGAAACTAATTTATAATTTGCTTTTGCATCGTTACGTGAAGCCGTATTCGAATGCGCAAGACCTGTATAAGATGTTCCCCAATTTGGTGCAGTCGAAATTGTCGCATACTTTGAGAATTGATATGTATCAGACCGATAAACATATTTGGCTAAACGCGCATCGACGTGGATTACTTGTAGCCCCGGTTCATTGTAAAATAATGGATAGGCGCCAGAAAACTTCTTTTCACCGTCATATTCCGCAACACCTTCAGGTGTTACGTACTCAAGCATAATATATTCTGAAAGATGTTCATAAGCATACTCTGGACCAGCCAGCATAATCGATTCTCCGCTTGTTGCGAATGGTTTCAAGGTAATTGTTGCCGAATCTTTAACCCAGTAGGGTGTCGCCCAACCAAGAATCCACTTAGACCAAGCGTTATGATCACCGATGTTATAGTCCATCATATCAAGACCACCAAGGGCGCCATAATCGGTACCGGTAAGCCCATCAGTTGTATCCGTATTGTCATAAGTATAGTAGTCTTCAAGGCCTAAAAGATGGCCGCTTTCATGGATGAAAGTATGGGCATCAACCTTTGCTAAGCCGCTTGCAATTTCAGTATTAGTCCAATCTAGGTACGTACCATTTGGAAGGTAGCGTCCCATTTCATACATAAATTCCCAAGATGCCCACATATAGTTGTGGCCATTTGGTGATTCAACCCGCGGGCTATCGGACGTCCAATAAACAAACGCCCAGAACATATCATCATCAACTTCATTTTCTGGATCGCCACCAATCGGTACGGAATAAACAAAATAAATTGCATCCACATAACCGTCGCCATCTTTATCAAATCGTTGGGTTGAGGCTTCACCATGAATGCCTTTATACCATGCCAACGCTTCGCTTACAAGAATTTTGGTCGCGGTTCCGCCGCCTTTTGCTGATAGTTCAGCAACTGTATACCCGGTATTCCACCAGTCGGTAACTTCTCCCGTTATTGTTAATTGGCCATAACTAGATTTTTGATAAAAAGACGATAACGATTCCCATGGAAGGTCTTCGCCGCCAACGCCAAAGAAAGTTTTTTCAATTTCACTCCGAATGTGTTCAGCTCCACCAGGTAAATCTTCTGCTAAAGCATCTTCAAATTCAGTTGGAATAATTAAAACTTCTTTCTCTCCAAGGCTACCTAAATCATGATAACCTTGATTTCTCCGAATTAGTGGAAAATTGTTACCAGATTTATATAACTCTGGATTAATTTTTTCAACGGTTTCGACACCGTATGATGTTGGGTCGCTTGTGCCAGGACCAAGTGGTGTACATGAACTTACCGCAAGTAAGCCGGCGAGTAATGGTATGTACAATAATGTTTTCTTCATAATTTTCTCCTTCGATTAATAATTGATCGCAAATTGAGACAGTTCCCCCGCGATATCAATAAATTGTATATTTTATTTTACACTATCAGAACAAAAGATGCGCTAATTATACATAATAGCGGTTTCATTAAAAACTTATTTTTCAATTGGCGACTTGTTTTTATGTAAAAACTTGCGTGGAATAATGATGTTTATTATAATTCCCACCACTAAGCCGATTAGTAGATAATCAAGTTTAATGGCCCCAATTTGTAATGATAAGAAATTAAGTCCTGTCCACTCACTAATTACGTCGAATAGACCAAAGAAAATCGCGCTACCACCAGCAGCAATTGCAACAACAATATTTTTCCAGTGTTTTTGTTCATTTAGTGAAACTTTAATCATTTCATAACCATGACCAATTACAATCAAAAAGGCAAAGATGATTATTCCATAATAAACACCCGGTGGAATTAGCAAAAACAAGTTTGTGAACCATGTCCACGGAGAGAGTAAAATAATGAGCGTTATTGCGATTAATAAGGCGATGAGTTCTGAGCGTTTATTCATGCGTTGATCATGAACTTTTTGTGCATAAAATGGTGAAAGCCCACACGTACTACCAAGCATGATACTAACGCCATTGGAAAAAATAAGTCGATCGTAATCCTGTGGGGCTAAATCACTTTGGAAAACTAAACGCCGATTATCTTTAACAGCTTCAAAAAGTTCGAAAAAAGCAATAATCGTAATTGGCATAATCGCGATAATCATATTCCAATTCAGATTGAGATTATCAATAAAACCAAAAGCGTTTTCATAATTAATTAAGGGGGTAATCGTTGAGTAATTTATCACAGTGTTTGAATTAAAAATATCTAACAAGTATAAATTACCTGCCACAATCCCCGTACCGAAGGCGGTGATTTCTAATAATAAGTGTGTTAACCCACCACCAATGATGGCAAAAAGAATATAGCCATCACGGAAAAAATTTCCTTGTGATAAATTTGTCTTAATCATCATCGCAATAAATATCGTTGCGGCAATTGTAATAATATCAATGAAATCGATTGCCGTATTTTCATAAAGTGGAACAAATATATATTGACCGCTAATTAAAATAATAAAAATCAAAGCTAACGCAATCACTAAAGCACCAATCAGATATGGTGGGAAAAATCTCCGTAATAAACGATAGGGAACATAACGAACAATCATCGATAACAAAATGTGAATAATTCCTGCTACCCAAAATGCCACGACTAATTGACCAAGTGCATTCTGATAATCATTGGGATAAAGCGAAAAATCAATTGTGTGTAAAAACCGATAGATTAGCGGAATAAAAAGAAAATTTGGGGTAAAATATGCGCCCGTTTTTTGTTTAGAAAAGAGTAAGTAAAGTAAAGTGAATAGCCCCGCAAAAAGTAATCCCAAAGTGAGATTCATTCCACCAACAAGCATCGCGGTCGCTGTCACGAGCACAATCTTAAAAAAGTAACTAATTATGCGGAGAAAAATTTTTGATGGATTTTTGTTAGCTACGGGTTCATTCATATTTTTTATTATACGGCAATTTCCGTTGGAAACACTATGAAAAAAACCACCACTGTGCTGTGGTGGTTTGTTTTTTATTCGTAATCGGAAACGTAAGTTGCTTCGACTTCCGCCATACGCTTTTCAACTGTGAAATCTTCTAGGATGTCTTCTTTTGCTTCTTCGGCGAGAATACCACGACCAGCAGGAATTAATTTTCCTGTAATCACGTTTTCTTTCAAGCCATGGAGGTAATCGATTTTTCCTTTGATTGCGGCATCAGTTAATACACGTGTTGTTTCTTGGAATGAGGCGGCCGAGAGGAAACTTTCGGTTTCTAATGCTGCCTTTGTAATACCAAGGACGATGGGCCGGGCAAATGCTGGGCGTTTTCCTTCGATAAATGCCTGTTCATTAATTTCCGTAAACTTAATAAGTGAGATGCGCATTCCTGGTAATAAGCCTGTATCACCGCCATCGATAATGGCGACTTTCCGTAGCATTTGGCGAATGATGATTTCGATATGCTTATCGGAAACATGAACACCAGCGGATTGTCGATAAACTTTTTGTACTTCATTGAGAATATAGTTTTCGACTGCTGTCGAATCTGATACTTCAAGCAAGCGTTTAGGCGCGATTGTTCCTTCGGTTAAACGTTCACCATTTGTGACGACATCGCCAACTTTGACGCGTAGACGTGCTCCGAAGTTCGTAAGATAAGATTTTGATTCATCGGTAATCTCATTATGAATGGTGATTGAATAGCGGTTGCCAGACTCTTGTGTATCAACCACAGTACCAGCAATTTCGCTAACAACAGCTTCACCTTTTGGATTCCGCGCTTCAAATAATTCTTGAACACGTGGTAGACCTTGCGTAACGTCTTCACCACCAGCGACACCGCCGGAGTGGAAGGTCCGCATCGTTAATTGTGTGCCTGGTTCACCGATTGATTGGGCGGCCATTACACCGACGGCATCACCAACTTCAGCGAGTTTACCCGTCGCAAGATTGCGCCCATAGCAGTGGCGGCAAATGCCGCCCTTGGTTTCACAACCAAAGACTGAACGAATTTCCACAGATTCAACACCGCGACTTTCAATCAAATCAGCCATTTCTTCATCAAGTAATGTGTTACCTCTAACAAGAATTTCTCCCGTTTTAGGATCAGCAACATCACGAACCGTGAAACGACCAACTAAGCGATCGCGTAAGCGAACAATGAGATTTGTGACACCAGTTTTATTTTCGGTAATCGCGGTAACGACGAAGCCATGGTCAGAATGGCAATCATCTTCACGGACAATGACGTCTTGAGCAACATCAACTAACCGCCGGGTTAAATAACCTGAGTCAGCTGTTTTAAGTGCCGTATCGGCGCCACCTTTACGTGAACCGTGCGAGGCGATAAAGAATTCCGAAACTGAAATACCTTCGCGGAAGCAAGATTTAATTGGTAGTTCGATTGTCTCACCGTTTGGTGAGCTCATTAGTCCGCGCATCCCTTCAAGTTGCAAAAATTGTGAATCATTACCACGCGCTTCCGAGGTTTTCACCATGTATAGCGGGTTGTAAATATCATTGTTAAACTGAACTTTAAAGGTTTCTTTAACTTCTTCAATAACACCTTTCCAAGTGTTAATAACGTGGGAGTGACGTTCTTGATCGTTCATTAAACCACGTTGATAACCGCGGTTGATTTTTGCGACAATTTCATCGCCCTTAGCAATGATCTCATCTTTGCCTTCAACCAATTTAATATCTTCGATACCAATCGTTAGACCAGAAATTGTTGAGAAGCGGAAGCCGGTATCCTTAATTTTATCAAGTACCGCGCTTGTCTTTGTTGTTCCATAACGATGGAAAACGGCATCAATGATTTTTGAGAGTTGTTTTTTTGTAATCGGTTTACGAATTTTAGCATTCGCAATCGCTTCTTTAATATTTGTGCCCCGCGGGACAAAGAATTCTGGAAGGTTGCGTTCATAGTTTTGTTCACTTGCCGCATTGATAAATGGGAAATCCGCTGGGAAGATTAGATTAAAGATTACCTTACCAACAGTTGTTAAGATATAACCATTTTCCATTTCCGGTGTGAGGCCTTCTTTTTTGAGGGCTTTACCTGGAAGAGCAATCCGGTTATGCAGGTGCACTTGCTTTGTTTCATACGCCATGATGACTTCATCAATTGAACGGAAAACTTTCCCTTCGCTTATCGCGTATAAATCATAACGTTCAGCTTCTTCTAAATCGCCACTCGCGCGTTCTTTTTCGGCACGAAGTTTGAGTTCTTCTTGTGACTTTTCTAGTGTAACGTAGTAGTTACCAATAACCATGTCTTGTGATGGTGTAACAATTGGTTTACCATCTTTCGGACCGAGAATATTGTTGGATGCGAGCATTAGATTAATCGCTTCTTCTTGAGCGGCTTGACCAAGCGGAACGTGAACGGCCATTTGGTCACCATCGAAGTCAGCATTAAATCCGGTACAAACTAATGGGTGTAAGCGAATTGCTCGGCCACTAACAAGTACAGGTTGGAAGGCTTGAATACCAAGACGGTGAAGTGTTGGTGCCCGATTTAACAAAACGGGGTGCTGAGAAATAATTCTTTCAATCACTTCATAAACTTTTTCTTCATAGCGATCGATTGCCTTATCAGCGCGGCGATTGCCAGGAACATATTTTTCTTCAATTAGGACTTTAGCAATAAATGGGCGGAATAATTGAATCGCCATTTCCACAGGAATCCCGCATTGATACATTTTAAGTGATGGACCAACGGCAATAACTGAACGACCAGAGTAGTCCACCCGTTTACCGAGTAAGTTTTGCCGGAACCGTCCTTGTTTACCTTTAAGGGCACTCGACAGTGACTTTAATGGACGACCGCCCGTGCCTGTAACAGGTTTGGAACGCCGACCATTATCAATCAAAGCATCAACAGCCTCTTGGACCATCCGTTTTTCGTTCATTAAGATGGTCGATGGGGCATTAACATCGATAAATTTCTTTAAACGGTTATTACGCGTAATCACGCGGCGATATAAATCGTTTAAATCGCTGGTCGCAAAACGACCACCATCAAGTTGAAGCATTGGACGTAAATCGGGCGGAATGACTGGCACAACATCAAGTACCATCCATTCGGGTTTGTTTTTCGAATTACGGAACGCTTCGACAACTTCAAGACGCTTAACTGCTTTTTGCCGTTTTTGTCCAGTCGCCGTCTTTAATACTTCTGTTAGTTCATCAAATTCTTTATCGAGATTGACTTCGCTTAGCAAACGTTTAATCGCTTCTGCACCAACGCCAAATTCAGCCTTGGTGTGTTTTGAAATAAAGCGTGCATAAGAATAGAAGTCGAAACGCGTGTAGTCAGAATTAATTTTGTTAACAATTTCTTCTGACCGCGCATATTCAAAACTATCAGGATCTAATGTTGGTTGAAATTCGCGAATCGTTGCAACAAACACTTCGCGCGCAACTTTTTCGCTCAAAAATTGCTTATAAGCGAGGACAGTTGATGTGCCTGGGCTTAAGCAGACGTGTGAAGCATAATAAATAACTTCTTCGAGGTGTTTAGGCGACATATCAAGTAATAGTCCCATCCGTGATGGAATTCCCTTGAGATACCAAATGTGTGAACATGGGGTCGCTAACTCAATGTGACCAAGGCGTTCACGCCGCACTTTTGAAGAAATAACTTCGACACCGCATTTTTCGCAGACAACATTGCGGTTGCGTGAGCGTTTATATTTTCCACAGTGACATTCATAGTCTTTACTCGGGCCAAAAATCCGTTCACAGAAAAGACCTTCCATTTCTGGCTTTTGGCTACGATAGTTGATTGTTTCTGGTTTTTTTACTTCCCCATGCGACCAACTACGAATCGTATCGGGCGAGGCAAGGCCAACTTTAATGGCAGCTAATCGATTAACATCAAACATGCACTTTCCTCCTTTTAGTCCATATCACCGCTGATTGAATCTTTATCCTGATGGAGGTTTAATTCTTCAGCTGCTTGTTCTTCTAATATATCGGTTGATTCTTCACTCTTTTCGGGTTCACGAATCGCCCGACGTAATTTGCGTTCTTCTTCAATGTTGTCGCGTGCGATTTGATTTAGATCAATCGCCGCACCATCTTCATCAATCAGTTCCACATCCATTGCTAAACCCTGCAATTCGCGGGTTAAAACTTTGAAGGACTCTGGAATTGATGGTTGTGGTAACTCTTCGCCTTTAATAATTGAAAGGTTTGTTTTGTTACGCCCAACAACATCGTCAGATTTAATTGTTAGAATTTCTTGGAGTGTATGTGCCGCACCATAGGCTTCGAGGGCCCACACTTCCATTTCACCAAAGCGTTGACCACCATTTTGCGCTTTACCACCAAGTGGTTGTTGCGTAACAAGACTATATGGTCCTGTGCTCCGCGCATGGAGTTTGTCATCGACCATGTGAACGAGTTTAATCATATACATGACACCGACGGAAATTCGTTCATCAAAACGTTCACCTGTGCGGCCATCAAAAAGGATTGTTTTACCATCCTTTGGTAATCCCGCCTCTTCCATAAGGCCGAATAATTCATCGTTGCTCATACCATCAAAGACCGGCGTAGCAATTTTGATTCCCAGTTTTTGACATGCAAAACCAAGGTGTAATTCAAGAATTTGTCCGATGTTCATCCGCGAAGGAACACCAAGTGGGTTCAACATAATATCAACTGGGGTTCCATCGGGCAAGAATGGCATATCTTCAACTGGTAAAATCCGTGAAATAACACCTTTATTACCATGCCGCCCGGACATCTTATCACCTTCAGAAATTTTGCGTTTCTGGGCAATATAAACGCGGACTACTTCATCAACCCCGGTTGGAAGTTCATCTTTGTTTTTGCGGGTGAAAACTTTAACATCAACAACAATTCCGGCGCCACCATGTGGAACACGGAGTGAAGTATCTTTGCCATCTTTTGATTTATCACCGGCAATTGCTTGCATTAATTTATCAACTGGCGAAGGTTCACTTTGACCTTTTGGTGTTGTTTTACCAACCAGAATATCGCCTTCTTTAACTTCCGCACCCGTAATAATGATTCCGCGGGGATCGAGGAAGCGTTTAGCGTCTTCGCCAACATTAGGAATATCACGAGTAATTAATTCTTTACCAAGTTTTGTATCGCGGCATTTAACTTCATATTCTTCGATATGAATCGATGTGTAAGTTTCATCTTTAACTAAGCGCTCACTCATAATAACCGCATCTTCATAGTTATAACCATCCCAAGTCATAAAGGCGATTGTCACATTTTGACCAAGTGCAAGATCGCCATTTTCCATTGCTGGACCATCAGCGATGACTTGACCATAAGCAACGTGATCACCAATTTTAACGATTGGATTTTGATTAAAACAAGTTCCCTGATTGCTCCGGGCAAATTTTTGTAAGATATATTGTTGTTCTCCGGCATCTGAGCGAATAACAATTTTCTTGCTATCGACGTATGTTACCTCACCAGAAGCATGGGCAATCACAGCAGAACCACTATCGTGGGCCACGCGGTGTTCAAGACCAGTACCGACTAATGGGGCAGTTGGTTTTAATAAAGGTAGAGCTTGACGTTGCATGTTTGCGCCCATTAAGGCCCGCATAGCATCATCATTTTCTAAGAATGGAATGCTCGCCGCGGCAATTGAAACAATTTGCTTTGGAGAAACGTCAATATAATCGACTTTGTCTGCCGTTGTTAAAATATTGACGCCATCTTGCCGAGCGACGACTTCTTCATCAAGAATTGAACCTTCATCAGAAATTCGTACGTTTGCTTGCGCAATTGTCACATCGCGTTCTTGATCAGCGGAAAGATATTCCGTAATTTCCGTCACTTTATGTGTGGCTGGATCGATTTTCCGATATGGAGTTTCGAGGAACCCATAATGATTTACTTTAGCGTAACTTGCTAAGTTATTAATTAAACCGATGTTTTGACCTTCTGGTGTTTCAATTGGACAAATTCGACCATAATGTGAATAGTGGACATCGCGAACTTCGAATGAAGCGCGGTCGCGTGTTAAACCACCGGGGCCAAGCGCAGAAATCCGCCGCTTATTAGTTAATTCGGCAAGTGGATTTGTTTGATCCATAAATTGTGAAAGTTGTGATGAAGCAAAAAATTCTTTCACAGCTGATGTTAACGGACGAATGTTGATAAGATTTTTTGGAGTCATTCCAGACGTTTCTGAAATCGACATTTTTTCCTTAATGGCTTTTGCCATCTTGGTTAAACCAATCCGGAATTGATTTTGCAGTAACTCGCCAACACAACGCACACGCCGATTGCCTAAATGGTCAATGTCATCAATTGAGCCAATTCCTTCTTGAATATTCATAAAATACGAGAAGGTAGCAAGAATATCTGGGATTGTGACGTATTGTTCGTTAAGATTTAAATCTGTTCCAACAATATTAATCGTGCGATTTTTCTTTTCGCTTGTATAAACTCTCAATACGTTGATTGTGTTATGAACATCAAGGTTGGTATTGATTGCAACTCGCCGAGTATGAGCGCCTTTTTCAAAGAAGCGCTGCGCTTTTAAGTTATCGACAATTGCCTTTGTTAATAAAGTGCCTTCGTCATAAATAATTTCGCCTTCGCTAGAAACTAAAGGTTCAGCGATGATGCGATTAATTAACCGATTATAGATACCAATCTTCTTGGCAAATTTATACCGGCCAGCCCGGCCGAGATCATAACGTTTACGATCAAAGAACTTTTGTTTTAAAAAGTTAATGACACCTTCGTTAGTGGCTGGTTCACCAGGTTTTAATTTTGAAAAGATTGTATAGAGCGCTTCGAGACTTGATGAAGTTGAAGCATCTTTTCTTAAAGTGAGTTCGAGTGCAGTTAATTCTTCATCACTGCGGTCGCCAGCTATTTTTTTGCGACCCTTTTTAACTGGTTTTGCATCAAATAAATCAATGACAAAATCATCAGAAACAAGGCCTAAAGCTTTGAGGAAAATCGAAGCGTGCATTTTCCGTTGCCGATCAATTGAAACACTCAAAAGTTTTTTCGTATCACTATTGAATTCTAACCAAGTACCCCGTGTTGGAATTAAATCTCCTTCATAAAGCCAATTACCGGATTTTGGATCCATTCTCCGCACCATGTAAGCACCAGGTGAACGGACAATTTGGCTAACGATTACGCGTTCAGCACCATTAACAACGAAAGTGCCTGAGTCAGTCATCAAAGGTAAATCACCCATAAAGACTTCTTGATCTGCCGGGCTTAAAACTTCGCCACTCCCCGTATTTTTAATTGTTAAGCGGAACGTGGCTTTAAGCGGTGCAGAAAAAGTTAAATCCCGTGTTTTACATTCTAAGTTTGTGTATTTTGGTTCATCGAGCCGAAGATTAACAAAAGCAATTTCGACATTTTCCGCCGAGTTTTTTATTGGGAAAATATCTTTCATTACTTCTTCAATTCCTTCAGTTAAAAACCACCGGTAGGAATCGGTTTGAATTTCCACTAAGTTTGGTAAAGCTAGTGAACCGGAGATTTTTGAATAATCAAAACGATTATTCGGAAGCATTTTGACTGGGCGGTTGGTATTTGTTTTACTCATATATGGCCTCACTTTTTAATATTGGTTGACGAGGGGACGTTAATAGCGCGATAAATGTAATAACCTTGATGTCGTTTAATTAATTGGCAGTTGCCAAATACTTCTTCGACATAGCGAGCCGCTGATAGGGCTCCGTGGCTTTTACGCATTACAAAGTAGAGACGTCCATTATCTAACAAGTGCGCGCGACTTCCACCGAGAAATTCATAGACTGTTTTTTTGCCAGCACGAATTGGTGGATTGGTGACTATCACCGTAAACTTTTCATCCGGAGCTACCGCTTGATAACAATCGCTATACCGGATATCAACATTTGATAAAGATAGGATTTCAGCGTTTTTCTTTGATAAATCCAAAGCACGCCGATTAATCTCCAATAATGTTACTTGAAGATTATTTTTTAATTTGGCAAGTGTAAGGCCGATTATTCCGATGCCGCTACCAAGATCTAGAAGTGAACCTTGTAAATCTTCAAATAGAAGCGCCTTAATAAGGGTGGCACTGCCTTGATCGAGCGTGTTCTTTGAGAAGACACCACGATCACTAACGAGGGTAAATTGTATTCCATCAATCACATATTCGACGGGGCGCAAAGCGCTCTTCAAATCGTCATTGTCAGTAAAATAATGGTGCATTTCTGCTTACCCCATAATGCGCGAAAAACCCGCCATAAGGGCGAGTTTCCCGCAAATAGTTTTTATGGTTACTTAACTTCAACTTCCGCACCAGCTGCGACAAGGGCCTTTTTGTGCTCTTCCGCTTCGACTGGGGAAATCTTTTCTTTAATAGCAACAGGTGCTTGGTCAACGAGTTTTTTCGCATCCATTAAGCCTAAACCAGTAATAGCTTGGACAGCTTTAATAACTGCGACTTTGGTTGGTCCAACAGCCTTGACAAACAAGGAAACTTCGGTTGGTCCTTTGGCAACTTCTTCTTCTTCGACATTGTTACCAGCAGCAGCAACTGGGGCAGCGGCAGTAACACCAAATTCTTCTTCAACCGCTTTGACAAGATCGTTTAATTCTAAAACGGTCATTTCTTTTAACGCGGCAATGATTTCTTCTTTTGTTAATTTAGCCATGATTTTTTCCTCCTAGTGGCGATTAATTAGTCCCGGCATCCGCGACTGCTTTAACAGTGGCAGCAAATTGCCGGATTGGTGCTTGGAGCACCGACAAGAACATGCTGATGATTCCGTCACGACCAGGTAATTTGGCGATGACATTAACGGTTTGGGCATCAACTACCGTACCTTCGATAATCCCGCCTTTAACGCGGAGCTTATCATTTGCGCGAGCAAATTTTGAGACGATTTTTGGACCTTCAATGGGGTCTTCAGAGAAGACAAACGCATTTGGACCAACAAGAATCTCTTTAACCTTAACATCGTATCCAAGTTCTTCTACCGCCCGTTCAAATAACGAGTTCTTGTAGACGATGAGGCTAGCTCTACTAGCTTTAAGGTTACGCCGTAATTCGGAAAGTTGGGCAACAGTTAAACCTTGGTATTCAACCACGGTAATTGAAGCGGCATTTTTTGATGCTTCTACAACTTCTTTGACAACGGCTTGCTTGCTTTGCAAGACCTTTTCATTCATTGTTCTACCTCCTGATGAAAATATATATCTGAGGCATTAATATCCATGAGGTTGGTGCATGTGCACCACGATATTTTTTTATCACTTACACCTCGGCAACGTATTAAGCTTTCGCTGTTGCTGTCTTGGGTATATCAATGCAATCAAAACAAAGGATTAACGACCATCAAATGTAATATGGATTGATGGCCCCATCGTCGTGTGAATAACCGCATTTTTAATAAATGTGCCTTTCACAACTGATGGACGAACTTTGACGATACGTGCACAAAGTGCCGCAATATTATCAATAAGTTTATCGCTTTCGAACGAAACCCGGCCGACAGAAACGTGCATATTTGCTTCTTTGTCAACACGGTATTCCACTTTACCGGCTTTAATTTCTGCGAGAGCTTTCGCTACATCCATTGTCACTGTTCCCGCTTTGGGGTTTGGCATTAAGCCTTTTGGGCCTAAGACCCGACCTAATTTACCAATTTCTCCCATCATATCTGGGGTCGCGACCATTACATCGAAATCAAACCAGTTTTCATTTTTAATTTTGTCGAGCATTTCTTTTCCGCCAAAGAAATCAGCTCCAGCTGTTTTTGCTTCTTCAAGTTTGCTGTTGGTAACAACGAGTACACGTTTGGTTTTCCCGTTACCATGTGGCAGTACTAATGTACCGCGAATTTGTTGATCCGCTTGGCGGGGATCGACGTTAAGCCGGAAAGAAACATCTACAGTCGCGTCAAACTTCGTTGTTGAAGTTTGTTTGACTAATTCAACTGCTTCATTGATTGTATAAAGTTTTTCTTTATCAACAAGTTTAACCGCAGCTAAATATTTTTTGCCTTTCTTCATAATTTTCCTCCTTGGTGGTACAAACGAGATTCTTCTCTCCCACGATTAGCGATCGACAACAATGCCCATATTCCGGGCGCTACCTTCGACGACTTTCATCGCCGCATCGATATCTGTGCAATTTAAATCTGGCAATTTGTATTCCGCAATTTCACGAAGTTGTTGTTCGTTAATGTGACCAACAATTTGTGTTTTCGGGTTTGAACTGCCTTTTTTAATTCCAGCGGCTTTAAGCAATAAGCCAGCTACTGGTGCCGTTTTGATGACATAGTCGAATGACTTGTCTTCATAGGCTGTGATAATCACTGGAACTGTTTCTCCGCGCCGATCTGCTGTTTTGGCATTGAAATCGGTACAAAACTTTGGCATAACAATACCAGCAGACGCTAATTTTGGTCCTGGTTTTGCTTCACCACCAACAAGTTCGAGTTTAACTACTTTTGCGATTCTTTTACTCACGTGACTTTCCTCCTCTTTTAGATTTGTCCGTGCTGTGGTCAAGGGACCAATCGTAAGTCCTTCCACTAAGCATTGCGCTAGCACCATACTGAGCGGACAGTATTAAGGCACTATGCTGTGATATTATATAACGCATGCGCGTGCTTAGCAATAAAAAAATGCTTTTTTTCAAACTTTTTTTGCTACTTGTTTAGCATGAGCATATAAACACTTTTAGAAAAACATCATCAAAAATTCATAGATGATCAAAGTGAAAATGAAATTAGCGGGGTTTTGCGCTGTTTTTTAAAAATATGTTGGATAATGACGTGATAACATGTTAAATAGACAATAACCACTTGAAGTGGTAAAATTTTGTGTAATATAGCGTAAGGATCTCCATGTACAACTTATTTAAGAAACTGCATATTAGCCCATACCTAGCCGTGTTACTTAGTTTCATGCTAGTTATTTTTATTGGGTCTTTTCTTTTGTGGGTTCCATGGGCCCATCAATCTGGAAGTTCAGGGTCTTATCTTGATAATCTTTTTACAGCTGCGAGCGCTGTTTGTGTTACTGGTCTTACAGTTTTCCCAGACATTAATGCGGAATTTACTTTATATGGAAAAATTATACTCGGACTATTAATTCAAATTGGTGGTCTTGGTTTTATTGCAATATTTACTTTTTTTATCACGCTTTTTGGAAAAAAACTAAATGTGCTAGATCGCTACTTAGTTAAAGAGGCTTTGAGTATCAGCCAATATAGTGGCGTTGTTTCCTTAGTGCGCTCGATGATAATCATCTCACTGATCGTCGAAACGATTGGCGTAATTCCGTTTATGCTTGTTTTTGTTCCTGAATTTGGCTGGATTGATGGAATTGGAAAATCAATTTTTCATTCAATTAGTTCGTTTAACAACGCGGGATTTGATTTATTGGGGTCCTCATCATTATCCGCCTATAAGAGTAATTACATTGTCATAATCAACACGATGCTATTGGTAATAACTGGTGGTCTTGGCTTTGTCTGTATATCTGATATTGCTAGAAACCGCAAAGCTCGCAATTGGCAAATGTTGACAAAAGTATCTTTAACTATGGCGGCAATTCTCATTGTTGGTGGGGCGATTGGCTTATTCTTTACAAATCTTGGCACTGATATTACTATTCTTGATGCTTTGTTCCAAAGTGTGATTGCGCGTACCGCTGGCTTCTCTACGGTTGATGTGGCTGGGTTTTCTACTGCTGGGCGATTCATATTCATTGTTTTAATGTTCATCGGCGCTGGATCATTATCAACTGGTGGCGGTGTTAAAACCTCAACTATTTATGTGATAGCTAAGACCATTATTAGTTATATTCGTGGAAAACAGGCTCATGGTTTTAAACGCAAACTACACCAGAAATTATTTTTGCAAGCCGTAACGCTTGTAATAATTGCTGTAAGTTTAATCGCGGTCGGTATCTTGATTATTGATGGCTTTGAAAATGTCAATGCCGCTAATGTTGTTTATCATCAAGAACGGTATGGACTTGAGTCGGTTGTATTTGAAGCGTTTTCCGCGTTCGCAACTGTTGGTAACTCTTTCGGGATTACCCCTTATCTTACCGATGGTAGTAAAATAGTTATTGTCACCTTAATGTATGCCGGTCGGGTTGGCCCAATGACTGTAATGAGTGTTGTCAGCGATGCAATGAATCGTGAAGAAAAATTGCATTTCCAATACATCGAAGCCGAACTTATTGTTGGCTAGGAGGAAAATATGAAAAAAAGTACATTTGCCGTAATTGGTCTTGGTCAATTTGGCACAACAATCGTCGAAGAGCTACTCAAACTTGATAAAGATGTAATTGCCCTTGATATCGATGAAGAGGCTGTTCAACGCATTGGCAAAATTACTTCTACTGCGTTTGTCTGCGATTCGACCAATGAGAAAGCTTTGCGCGAACTTGGTATTCAAGATGTAACAAACGTGATTGTTTGTTACGGCGATAATGTTGTGGCATCCATTTTAACCACGGCAATCCTCGCTGACTTTGGCATTAAGCATATCGTTGTGCGAATGGACAACGACTACTATATTCCAATTATTAAACGTTTAGGCGCTCATGAAGTTGTCACTCCACAAAGGCTCGCTGGTGTTGGATTGGCAAACCGTATTGGTAATGACGATTTCCTTGATTACTACAATCTCTCAGGTAATTACTCAGTTGTTAAAATCACGGTAACCGCCAATTGTGAACCTGTTACAATTCAAGCTTTAAACCCCCGCAATGAATTTGGTGTTAACTTAATTTTAATACAACGTGGAAACAACACTTTTGCACCAAAGGCGCTTGATAAAATACAGCCTGGAGATATTGTCTTTGTGGTTGGCCATATGCCGGACATTGAAGATTTTGGTAATTATATCAATCGTGAACCAGCACATAATCTTGATGCCGAAATAGAAACTCCCGCTGATTTCAAAAAGCGGATGAATAAGACTAAGAAGGCAACAACGACAAAAAAGCCAAAAAAGGCAAAAAAAGAATAATGTTATAGATTTAATTAAAAACAGGCGCTTTTTGCACCTGTTTTTTTGTTTTAACGTAATTTTGCAATCAATTTAATTGCACGATTAAGCTTTATATTTTTTCGATTTGGCCGAAATCAATGCTTAATTCTGATGGCCGCCCAAAGATAATCGTTTCAATTTTGACATTGCCAGATTTTTTATCAATTGAAAGAATCTTTCCTTCCATGCCTTCAAACGTCCCGTGGATAACTTTGACGATGTCGCCTTCGTTATAACTATTGTACATGGTGTCATCGACTTCACCCATCCGTTTAAGTACTGGTTCAATTTGTTCGCGGGGAACGGGGAACGGTTTAGTTCCGCCGCCGGATGATCCGACGAAACCCGTAACATCTGGAGTATTCCGCACAATGTACCAAGCTTCATCTGTCATTTCCATTTCGATAAAGACATACCCTGGATAGAGGTTTTTTGTCTTTGTCTTATCGGTTGGAATCCCATCTTTTAGCACAGGGACTTCAATCTCTGCAACAATTACACGGTGAATTTTATCTTCTAAACTATAATTTATCCGCCGCATTAATAAGTTTTCTTTAACAGTGTTTTCGCGTCCAGAGTATGTGCTGACCACATACCATTGAACATCTTTTTCTTTATTTTCCATATAATTTCACCCTCCGATTATTTGAAAATTTGGAAGGCTTCCTCAACCGTTCCGAGCAAACGTCCTGCCGCTAGATTTTCGATCGTTAAGATTAGTGCGGCAATGATTGTAATTGCAAGTACTGTTGTTACTGCCATTAAAAAATCTTGGCGTTTGGGCCAACGAACACGTTTACCTTCTTTAATAACTTCTTTTGTGTATTTTCTTAATCCCATAGTTTTAATCCTCCTAACGACTTTCTTTATGCAGAGTAACGCGTCCACAACGCGGACAATATTTACGACGTTCAAGTCGTTCTGACGCCACTGTCTTTGGCGCTCGCGTAGTGGTATAGTTTCGCGATAAACATTCCGAGCATATTAAAAGAACCTTTTCCCGCATATTTACACTCCTATTCTACTACAATATTCTTATAAGAATATAACACAATAGAAAAATCCGGTCAATAAATATTTACTGATCGGATTTACTTTAATTTTTAACTTTTGGCCTTAAGTTAATTTAAATTACGCCTTGTATTCTTCTAGTAACTTTTTTAGTCTTTTAACAAGATTGAAAGTCTTTTTGCGACTCCATTTTGTTATTTTGATAATTTCATCATATTTGTATCCCTGAAGACGATATTTTAGTAATGTTTTTTCGTCTTCTGTGAACTCAATATCAATGTAAGCGATGAAGTTACCAACATCTTCTTCTGGAATGTGCTTGCGCGATATATAGGGATCTTCTTCCCCACAGGAATCGGCAAGCGTAAAATTGCTATCGCCATAAATTTGCTCATCTAACGAGAGCGAAGCGTTAAGTAAATTGAGGTTGTTTGTCGAGCATTCGCGAATATAATTACGCATTGATCTTTCAATAATCAATTTTGCATATCCCGCAAATACTGACTTACCAAATTCAAAATTTTCAACAGCAGCAACAAGCGCTACCATTCCAACATCATACAAATCATGAATTTCTAATCCAGAATATGACGATTTTTCCAGTATACTATAGGACTCCTTGATAATTAACCAACGAAAACTATCCAGAATATCTTGAAGTACTTCAACATGACCTGAACGATAAGCGACAATATACTCTTCAACTATTACTAAGGGTTCATCCCAATGCGACATTTTTCCTCCTAGATTTTATTTCGTTTATAAATAACACCGGCAATGAGCACCGCGGTTGCTACCGATGCATTTAAAGAGTTTACGTGTCCGTTCATTGGAATTTTAACTCGAAAATCGCTATTTTTTAAAACTAGTGATGGAATGCCTTTGCCTTCACTTCCAATAACTAATGCAAGCGGAAATTCATAATCTAAATCTAAATAATCTTGCGTTGCACTTCCATCAGCGCTGACGATCCAAAAGCCAGCATCCTTCAATGTATTTAGAGACTGATTTAAATTAGTTACCTGAGAAACTCGCACATAATCAAAAGCGCCAGTCGCAACTTTTAAAGCGGCGGGTGTAACATCGACCGAGCGGTCCTTTGGAATAATAATTCCATCGATATTAAAAGCATCAACTGTTCGGGCAATAGCACCAAGATTATGTGGATCTTCAATTCCAGCAAGGATCAAAATAAATGGCTTATGTTTTGTTTTTGAATATGCGATTAAATCCGTCAAACTCGTGTAAGAAAAATCATCAATAAGCGCAACCACTCCTTGATGTTTTCCTTGATTAGTTAACGAATTGAGCTGATTGTTTTCACAAATATCAACAGCAATTCCGGCTTCTTTTGCCAACTTTAAAATATCTTGATCACGAAAATTTGTGTGAATATATAATTTATGAACTTTTTGATTAATTAATGAACTGCGGACGGCGTTGCGACCATATAGATAAATTGCCATAAATTAGTGATCAACCGAAATACGAAACTCCAATGGTTTGATTGTGTCCTTTAAGGCATCGGTAAACGCCGATATATTTTTCTTTGATGTAAATGCGCAACTAAGATCAACTCGGATATATGAGTATCCATTGATTACGACTAATTGGCTTTGTGCATCACGAATATTCACACCAAAACGATTAGCAATCATGTGTGCATCACGCAAAATTGGTGCGTCGCTTGGAACAACAAGTGTAATTTTTGGCGCTCTTCGATTAGCAAATTTTTCAACTTTACGGAATGAGACTAATACAACAAGTGCTAATAATGTCGTAATTAACGCTAATAAATAACGTCCGGCGCCACTTGCAAGACCAACCGCCATCACAAACCAAATTGTTGTCGCGGTTGTTAAGCCTTTAATATCTGTGCCCGTTTGAATGATTGTTCCCGCACCGAGAAAACCAATACCTGGGACAATCTGCGCTGCTAAACGCATTGGATCACGACCAGCATCACCAAAGGAACTGAATCCATAAATAGAAATCAGTGTGATTAATGTTGAACCAGACCCAATTAAAATGTGTGTGCGTAAACCTGCAGGATGACCGTGATATTCACGTTCAAAGCCGATAATTCCCGATAAGATGAAACCAACCAAGAGACTAATCACCATCAATAAAAAGTTGCCCCACATGCCTAAGTTGTTGAAATAATCAACAATCCATTGGTCAATAGTAAAAATTCCGCCGCCAATTGCACCGGGTTCAGCAACAGTTAGAAAAGGAAATAAAATGTTTATCATAAAAATCGTCCTTTAGTTATCCTTTCGTCAATTTTTTTAAAAAATATTGCGTTCAATCAATTGTGCTCTTAAACGATCGCTTTCATCAAAACGACGTTCGGCTTTTGCTTTTCGATAGTTAACCAAAAGCATCCTCGCGCTTTCGTCAAGTACCGGATATGATGCTTTAATTCCTAGTATCATAAGCATATCACGAAACACAGCGAAATTGTTAAGTAAATTTTTCAAATTTAAATCCTTATTTCTCAACGCTGAGTTAATGTTTTTTACAACAAGAAACAATTCGCTAATCGCATTAGAGGTATTTAAATCATCGGCCAAAGCGGAAAGGAATGGTTCAATACCTTGCGAAGTTCCGCTAGCTAAATCAAGGTCATGTTCTTGAAGAGTAACTGCCAATTGCTTGTAAGTGTTTAAAATTTTATCAATCTCATTTTTCGCAGACGTTGCAACTTCTAGCGTAAAATTAACTGGAGCGCGATAATGTGTTTCGAGCAATAATAAACGTAGTGTATTGCCGCCAAACTGCTTTAATGCATCACGAGCAGTTACAACATTGCCTAGTGATTTGGACATTTTTTGATTATCAAAATTGATAAAGCCGTTGTGCATCCAAATTTGTGCAATTGTATTGTTGTTTAACGCACGTGACTGTGCGATTTCGTTTTCATGATGAGGAAATTTTAAATCAAAACCTCCGCCATGAATGTCGATATATTTCTGGGGAAAAATACTATCTATCATTACAACACATTCGGTATGCCAGCCTGGGCGACCAGGTCCCCAAGGTGAATCCCAACGCACCCCTTCTAGTGTTTTTTTCCACAAAACGAAGTCGAGTGGAGATTCTTTTTCCATGTTCTCTTCAATTCGTGCACCCACAAGTAAATCATCTTTATGCGCATTTGATAATTCACCATAATCACTATCAGATTCAACACGGAAATAAACGTTTCCATTTTTTTCGTATGCTGCTGCTTTATCAATCAATGCCTTAATAAATTCAATCATTTCGGGCATAAATTCAGTAACCCGTGGGCTTACTGTCGGCTTTTTCGCATTTATATCATCAATATTTTCTTCATATGCAGAAATGTATTTTTCCGCAATCGCTTTTTCACTCACTCCACCAGCAATTGCCTTTTGAATAATCCGATCATCAACATCTGTATAATTTGAAACATGTTTGACACGGTAACCGAGGTAGGAGAAAAAATTCGTTAGTGTATCAAACACAACTACAGGACGCATGTTGCCAACGTGTACGTAGTCGTAAACCGTTGGACCACAGACATAAAGTGATACTTCACCTTCAACTAAAGGCTTAAACACTTCAAGTTTATTAGTTAACGAATTATATAATTTTATCTCCATAAGTGCCTCTACAATTATGCCGTCTTTATATTTTACTAAAAGACCTAACTAAATCCAAATTAAATAAAAATATCTTGTACACACTATTAGAAAATGTTGATGCTCACGTAATTTTATTTTAGTCATTTTTTGCTGATAACTAAAATACGTATTAAAAAATTAAAAAGGCTCCCATCAAGGAGCCTCCATGAGAAATCAAGGTAAACTTAGTCAACCCAAATAACTTTGCCAGCGACAATCAATGTAATGATGTCAACTAACCATAACCAGGGAAGCCCGATGACAATTAAAAGAATTGCTAAAACGATACCAAGAACGCTTTTTTTCACAAGGCTTTTGACAAGGCGATAAGCGACCCAGAGGATGTCAAGAAGCGGAATTGCGAAAATAACCTTCACAAGTAACGATTGAGAATCCATCCATTTGACAAATTTTTCCATTTTAAAATCTCCTTCCTAACAAAAATTATATCATAAACATGTGTGAAATAAAGTATAATCGCTTAATCAATATGAGGTAATTTTTTGTTTTAGTGAGCGCGATATAAGCTCTCAACTTTTGTCCAAACAATAACCTTTTTTTCCATATTTTTAATCATCTCATTAAGGAAGAAACCATTATCAATATTTAATTTCTCAGAAAGTGCAAAAACGTAGAGTGTATAGATATGATCTTTGTCTGGTGGCGCCATGCCACCATAACCATGTGCATGCCATTTATTTTTGCCGCGTTGATACCAAGAATTGATTCCTTCAATTAAGCTGTTTTTATGACTTTCACCTTTTTCCATTGTTGGGTTAATAAAATCACTAACTAACCAATGAATAAATGGAGCTCCCGCTACTGGCGTGGCATCATAATCAATCAAGATTAATGCAAAAGCCTTTGTTTCTTTTGGATATTCAATAATCGTAAACGGAATTGAAACATCAGGTATTCCGTGTTCGTTTTTATGACCAAATTTACCAAATTCATCTTCAAAATAGCCTTCTTTTATTGAATTAGTAATTATTTTCATGATTCACCTCCTATTTAAAGTATACAAAAAAAGAAGCCCACCGGCCTCTTTTCTTGTTTAAATTTATAAATTTCACACTTCAATAAATAATGAATTAACACCGACGACAATCGAAATAATCCCAACTGTAAGGGCAAACACATTGGCAATATCGCCGCCCGTCCAAGGAACAGCAATTAGCAAACTGCCAACAATAACCCGTAAGATAGCAAAAATTAAACTAAATACGCCTGTGCGGAATTGAATATAATCAACAAATTGAATGATGCCAAGAATTAAGATGACAACGCCAATTAAGACGAATCCAACTTTGATAAACGAAGAAGCAAAAATTGCAATGACTACACCAAAAATTAATTCGATTAAACTAATTACTAATGTGTTCGTCCCACGTGTTTTACCTTTTAAAAAAGTAATTAATGTAACAAGTCCGACGACAGAAAGAAGAACGCCAATAATAAAAACAACTGATTCTAAAACGCTCATCCGGTAACGGACTAATAAAGCCCCGACAAGAACCAAAGCAAGGGCGGTTCCCATAACGGCGTTAAGGCCCTTTGATTTTGTTGAAAATCGCATAAAAACCTCCATCAAATTACTTGTTAATTATAACAATTTACTTTTTTTATGCAATTGTATCTCCGTGCCGAGAAAAATTTGAAAAAATAAAAAAACAGCTCGCCTAGTTTTACTATTACGAACTGTTTTTATTACTTTAACTTATTTAACGAATTCTAGTAACGCCATCGGGGCGTTATCACCACGGCGGGCGACTAATTTAAGCACACGTGTATAACCACCATTACGGTCTTTATAACGCGGCCCAATTTCGTTGAATAAAACATCAAGGGCTGTTACACCATCAGCGTTTTTAATGCCTTCGCGGACAATCGCTGCGGCTAAACGCCGTGAATGAAGGTCGCCTGCTTTGGCAAGTGTTACTAAACGATCGGCTTGACGACTAACTTGATGTGCAACTTTTTCTCCAACTTGCACGCGTCCATGAACAATGAGTTCCGAGACGACATTACGAATCATTGACTTATCTTTGCTAACTGTATATCCAGCTTTGAAGCGTACACCGCCTTTGCCGTGTACGTTTTTACGTCCAATTGTTCCCATATAAATTTACTCCTTAATCAAATTGCCGAAATTTAAGACCGTATTCATCTAACTTGTCTTTAACTTCTTTTAATGACTTCTTCCCGAGATTACGGACTTTCATCATTTCTTCTTCGGTGACTTGTGTTAATTCTAAGACTGTTTGAATACCTGCCCGTTTCAAGCAATTGTAAGAACGGACTGAGAGATCAAGTTCTTCGATTGTCATTTCCGGAACAGCATCATTTTCTTTTTCTTCATCTTTAATAATCTGCATTTTTTCAGCTTTTTTATCAAGCGTTGCAAATTCTTCAAGGAAGACAACAAGAATACGGGCGGCGAGCGCCACCGCGTCTTGTGGTTTCATCGCACCATTCGTCCACACTTCAAGTGTTAAGCGGTCAAAGTTTGCACTGTGACCAACACGAGTTGGATCAACGGCGTAAGAGACTTTCGTCACTGGTGAATAATTGCTATCGGTGACAATTGTCCCAACTGGTAGTTGTTGATGGAGTACTTTGTTGTTTTCACTTGTGATATAGCCCCGTCCTTTGTGCGCATGCATGACCATCTTTAAATGGCCACCTTCTGCGACATGGGCAATGACTAATTCTGGATTGACGATTTTGAAATCGCCAGGTTTGATATCAGCAGCTGTTACAGTTGCCGGACCAGCGACATCTAATTCAAGCCGCCGACTGGTGGTTTCACCATCAGCGATTTGGAGGACTAAATCTTTGAGATTAAGGACAATCGTCGTTACATCTTCAACGATGCCTTCAAGAGCTGAGAATTCATGACGAGCCCCTTGAATTTCGACTGCATAAATACTGGCACCTGGTAATGAAGATAAAAGGACACGCCGTAAAGAGTTACCAAGTGTAAGACCAAAGCCACGTTCAAGTGGTTCAATCACGAACTTACCATAATTTTTTGCTTCTTCGAATTGGGCGATTTTGAACTTTGCGCGTTCAAGTGGCATTGCAATAACAGACATATTGTTTTCCTCCCTTTGCATTTTATCCACGCTTAACCCCGTGGCCGTTTTGGTGGGCGGCATCCGTTATGTGGGATTGGGGTCGTGTCAGTAATGGAGAGCACTTTGAGTCCGGAAGTTTGTAAAGCGCGGATAGCACTTTCACGCCCTTGACCGGGACCCTTAACATTAACATCGACTTGTGTTAAACCTTGATCAACAGCGACTTTCGCCGCGGCTTCTGAAGCAACTTGCGCTGCCCATGGTGTCGATTTTTTTGAACCTTTGAAACCTAAAGCACCGGCTGAGGACCAGGCAATTGCATTGCCGGCTTCATCAGTGATGGTAACAATTGTGTTATTGAAAGTTGAATGAATGTGGGCGATGCCTTTAGTAAACGAACGACGGATTTTCTTTTTACGACCAGTTGGTCTTTTTGCTGCTGCCATAATAATTCATAACTCCTTTCATTAACCTTGTGACGCCATTTTCTTGTTGGCGATTGTCTTCCGTGGACCTTTACGTGTCCGAGCGTTTGTCCGGGTGCGTTGACCACGAACTGGAAGACCACGACGATGACGAATACCACGGTAACAACCAATTTCTTGTAACCGTTTGATATTAAGCATAATTTCACGATGTAAATCACCTTCAACGCGGACTTTCGCAACTTCCGCGCGAATTGCTGTTAATTGATCATCGCTTAAATCTTTGACGCGGATGCTTTCATCAACCTTCGCGCGTTCTAAGATTTTTTTCGACGTTGTTAAGCCAATACCAAAAATGTATGTAAGGGCAATAACAACGCGTTTTTCATTGGGAATATCTACACCTACAATCCGTGCCATAATTCCATTTCCTCCTAATTAACCTTGTCTTTGCTTGTGCTTGGGATTTTCGCAAATCACCATTAATTTGCCTTTGCGGCGAATTACTTTGCACTTATCGCAAATCGGTTTGACTGAGGCTCTTACTTTCATAATACTTCCTCCGTTTTCCCTCATGGGATGTTTAACCCGTATTCAATTTAGAGCGGGATGGATCTTCGCGCCGATTAAGATCAAGATATTTTGATAATATCTCGGTGTTACTCGAAACGGGTTGCCTTGAAGTCCATAGTTACTATCACATCAAAGATGACTTTGGAAAGAAGATAACTATCCGCTTTTACTTGATGATCACTTCGCCATTAACAATCGTAATTTCTGGTAACACTGTCAAAATTTGACAACCGGTTTCCGTAATCACAATCGTATTTTCATAATGGGCGCTATTTTGACCATCGTGTGTTTTGACCGTCCATTGATCAGGCATCACATCTAGTTCAACACCGCCGGCATTAACCATTGGTTCGATTGCTAGACACATTCCTGTTTTCAAGCGCGGTCCGTGACCCGGTTCACCAACATTTGGAATCATCGGGTCTTCGTGAAGATTGCGGCCAATTCCATGGCCAGTGTAATCTGGAGTTAGTGTATAACCCCGAGCTTCGCAATAGTTTTGTATCGCATGCGAGATATTTGAGAGGTGGTGGCCGGGTTTTGCTTCCGTTTTAACCGCCTCCCAAAAGCTTTCTTCGGTTGTTTGCACTAACCGTTTAGTAGCTTCTAGAATATTACCAACCGCAAATGTCCGTGCGGCATCTGCGCAGTAACCTGCTAAAGTCGCCCCAACGTCGAGGCTAACGATATCACCTTCTTTTAAAATGATTTTCTTCGAAGGGATACCATGAATCAAGGTGTCGTTAACCGACACACAAATATTACCGGGGAAACCGCCATAACCAAGAAAAGTTGGTGTGGCACCCGCTGAGCGAATGATTCGACCGGCTTCTTGATTTAGTTCAGCAGTCGATACGCCAGGACGGCATAATGGTTCAAGTTCTTTAAAAACTGTCGCCACAACACGTCCCGCCGCACGCATCAGCGCGATTTCCCGCGGTGATTTGCATTCGATCATTTTTGATCAACCTTTTTGAAAATTTCCGAGATTTGAACAAATAATTCATCCTTCGGTGTAAGACCGTTAAGATTTATTAAAAGTTTACGTTCGCGATAAAAGTTTTCTAATGGTTTTGTGTCTTCATAATAATGATGTAAACGTGTTTCTAGCGCTTCGACAGTATCGTCTTTGCGTTGATAGAGTTCGCCGCCACATATATCACATACGCCATCGATTAACGGGCGTAATGTATCAACATGATAGGGTGCTCCGCAATTACGGCAGACACGACGGCCACTGATCCGCCGAACAAGTTCGGCCTTATCGGCATCTAAATTAATTACAGCGCCAATGGGTGCACCGAGTTCTTCGGTAAGTTTTTCTAGCGCTTCGGCTTGTGGTAGTGTCCGAGGAAATCCATCGAGTAAATAACCATTGGCACAATCTTTTTGCGCTAAGCGCTCTTTAACAAGACCAATTGTTACTTCATCTGGGACGAGATCGCCCTTTTGAATATACGATTGTGCTAAAACACCGAGTGGTGTTCCGGCCTTAATCGCTTCCCGAAACATATCGCCAGTTGAAATGTGTGGAATATTGAAAGCTTGGATAAGCATTTTGGCCTGGGTACCTTTTCCAGCACCAGGAGGCCCCATTAAAATTATATTAATCATTAACGTCTGCGTCCTCCTTTTCTTACAACTTCCTCAAATGATTTACCGGCAAGCAGTCCATCGATTTGATTGTTAAGTTCCATCGCCACACCAACAACAATGATGAGCCCAGTTCCGCCAAGCGCCAGGCTTTGATCTGGAACAACTTGGAACAAGACGAGTAAGATTGGTAAGGCGGCAATCGTGGCTAATGATGTTGCCCCAATTACCGTAATCCGATTGACGACTTTATTGACATAGCGTTCAGTTTCATTACCTGGCCGAACACCGGGAATGTAGCTGCCATTTTTTTGGAAGTTTTCTGCGAGTTGTTCGGGGTTAATTTGAATTTTGGCATAGAAGAATGCAAAGAGGACAATTAGCGTAATATAGATAATTAGACCCCATGGCATCTGCCATGTTTGATTATTAAACCACGGCATGCGCACCAAATCGGATGAATTAAAAATTTTAAGCCATTCAGCATTTTGATTTGCACCAGCAATAAATGAGACAATCACTTGTGGCGCCATCATAATTGATGAAGCAAAGATGACTGGAATCACCCCTGATGAGTTGATTTTGATTGGTAAGAAGGACGCTTGCGAATACTTCGCAGTCATCCCGCCTTTACCAGCGTGCTGAACAGGTATTTTTCTTTGACTCATCTCAATAAATGTGATGAAACCAATAATAAGTACAAAAGCGAGAATATAAATACCAAACTGCATCGCACCAGAGAGAATACGGGCGGATGTTTGGCCAAATTTATCAGCTAACCATGTTTGATAGGCGCTGGTGATTTGATTGGGTAAACTAACAACAATACCGGCAAAGATAATCATCGAGATCCCATTGCCAATACCCTTTGTCGTAATTTGATCACCTAACCACATCGTTAACATCGTGCCTGATAGCATGATTGTAATGATATAGGTATAGGACCAGAAACTAGTAGAGTCGAGCGTAATATAACTATTTACTTCCATTGTTTTAATTATGCCGTACGCTTGAACAGCACCAAGAAGTAAAGTTAGATACCGGTTGGTCAAATCTAATTTTTTCCGCCCGGCTTGACCTTGTTTGGAAAGTTCCGTCAAGGCCGGTAGCACATCCATCGATAGTAACTGCACGATAATCTGCGCGGTAATATAAGGACTTACCCCAAGGGCAAAAATGGAAAAACTTTGTAAAGTTCCGCCCCCAAGAAGGTTCATGAGTCCAAAGGCATCATTATTTGAGAACGATAAATCGCTCACTGTAACACCTGGAACTTTAATCGCCGCGCCAAGCCGAAAGACAAACAGGATCATGATGGTAAAGAAAATACGATCGACAATCTCTTTGTTTTTGAATATGGCCGCGATTTTTTTCATGGCTAAGCTACCTCGATGACTTTCGCTTCACCGCCCGCTTGCCCAATGGCAGCTAAGGCGCTTTGTGAAAACTTGTGGGCTTCAACTGTTAGTTTTTTGGTTAATTCACCATTACCTAAGATTTTAACACCTGCGTATTCCTTTTTCACTAGTCCACTTTCGACAAGTAAAGCGGGATTAACGTGGGTTCCGTCTTCAAAACGATTTAAATCTTTGACATTTACAATCGCGTATTCCGTTCCATATGGGTTGCGGAAGCCGCGTTTTGGTAAACGCCGATTAAGTGGGTTTTGTCCACCTTCGAAACCGAGACGAATCTTACCCCGGCCCCGTGATCTTTGTCCTTTATGACCAGTACCGGAATTTTTTCCTAGACCTGATCCTTCACCCCGTCCCCGACGTGTGCCGGTTTTGCGTGCGCCGTCATTTGCGGCGAGTTCATGTAACTTCATGTTTTGCATCTCCTTAATTTTAATATTTCGTCACTGGTAACCCAAGACTTATTTATTACCGCGGAGTGCTTGCACTTGCGCGACGGATTTTAAATCACTTAGTCCGGCAACAGTTGCCCGAATGACATTCAGGGCGTTGCGTGAACCATAGACTTTTGAATAGACATTTTTAATACCGGCGAGTTCGAGAATTGCGCGAACTGGACCGCCAGCAATAATCCCCGTACCATCAGGAGCGGGCTTAAGGAAAACACGGCAAGCGCCAAATTTTCCAATTACTTCGTGAGCAATTGTGCCACCTTCAACGATTTCCAATTTACGCACATCTTTTTTTGCGGCTTCAATTGACTTTTTAATCGCATCCGGTACTTCCGCTGCTTTTGCGTTGGCATAACCATAGCGGCCTTTGCCATCACCAATTACGGTTACCGCCGCGAAACGCATCCGCCGGCCACCTTTTAAGGTTTTTGAAACACGGTTGATATAAACAACGCGTTCTTCAAATTCTTTTACTTCGCGTGGACGCCGAGCGCCACGTTTTGTTCCACGCCGACCACCGCGCCGATTCATCCGTAGGTTTTTATCCCCACTTTCTTCTTTGACGCTTTCATCAGCTTTTACAATTTCTTGTGCTTCTGGAGCTAATAATTCTTTTTCGTTATCCATGAGCATTTCCTCCTAGAACGTGAGGCCACCCTTACGGGCACCCTCCGCGAGCGCTTGGACGCGCCCATGATAAATATAACCACCGCGATCAAACACAACTTTGCTGATACCAGCAGCCACTGCTTTTTTGGCGATTTCTTCGCCAACTAGCGTGGCGGCATCAACATTACTGCCATTTGCGAGGTGTAAAGCTAAACTCGAAGCACTGACAAGCGTTTTTGCAGCAACATCATCAATGATTTGCGCTTCAATATGCTTGTTAGAACGGAAGACACATAAGCGAGGAGTTTCCGCAGTACCACTAATTTTCCGCCGTACACGAATATGCCGACGAAGACGAATTTTGTTTTTATCAATTTGATTAATCATACGTGTTTACTCCTTTCCTTATTTCTTCCCAGCGCGTTTACCTTCGCGCCGTAGAATCTTTTCATCACTGTATTTAACACCTTTACCTAGATAAGGTTCTGGTTTACGAAGGGCACGGATATTCGCCGCGGTTTGGCCAACTGCTTGCCGGTCAATCCCTTCAACAATGATTTCGGTTGCTGATTTAACAACAATCGTCGCGTTTGCTTCTGGTTCAATTGTTGTTGAGTGAGAGTAGCCGAGATCTAAGAGGACGGCGTTCCCTTTTTGTGTGGCTTTAAAGCCGATACCAACTAATTCAAGTTTTTTACTAAACCCTTGGGAGACACCGACAATCGCATTATGGAGTAAAGCGCGCGTTGTTCCGTGATTTTCGCGTTGTTGAATTTCGTTATTAGTCCGTTTAACCGTAATGTTATGTTCGTCTTGTTCAACGGTAATACCTTTTGGTAAGGCGACTTTTAATTCGCCTTTAGGACCTTTAACGGTGGCGACATTGTGCTCGAGTGCCAGTGTAACACCAGATGGAATCTCGATAACTTTGTTTCCGATACGTGACATGGTTTAATTCCTTTCTTACCACACGTAGGCGATTACTTCACCGCCAACCCCGAGTGAACGAGCTTGACGATCAGTCATCATCCCTTGTGAAGTGGAGATAATCGCAATGCCTAAACCTCTAAGCACGTGCGGAAGCTTGGTGGCTTGCGCTGTAACGCGTAAACCTGGTTTAGATATTTTCTTTAAGCCAGAGATAACTCTTTGGCCACCTTCACCGTATTTAAGATTAAGGGTGAGGGTTTTCTTTAGTTCGCCTTCGACTTTATAGTCAACGATAAAGCCTTGTTCTTTTAAGATACGTGCAATTTGCACTTTGTTGCGGCTTGAAGGCATACTAACCGTTTCATACCGAAGCGCGTTGGCGTTGCGGATGCGTGTTAGCATATCAGCAATTGGATCTGTCATTCCCATTGTAATTTCCTCCTTACCAACTGGATTTCTTCATGCCAGGGATTTCACCTTTATACGCGAGTTCGCGTAAGCAAATCCGGCAGAGTCCAAATTTACGATAGACGCTATGAGGACGTCCACAGCGTGTGCACCGGGTATATTCCCGGACTTTGAATTTTTGCGGGCGCGATTGCCGAACCCGAAGTGATGTTTTCGCCATTGATAGTCCTCCTACTTCTTGAAGGGCATACCGATTAATTCTAATAAGGTATACGCTTCTTGATCATTTTTCGCAGAGGTCACAATCACAATGTCCATCCCGCGAATTTTGTTGATTTTGTCATAATTGATTTCTGGGAAAATCAGCTGCTCTTTGACGCCGAGAGTATAATTACCGCGACCATCGAAAGCATTCTTACTGATGCCGCGGAAATCACGCACGCGTGGGAGCGCGATTGAAATTAATTTATCAAGGAAATCGTACATACGAACTCCCCGTAAAGTAACTTTTGCACCAATTTCTTGACCTTCACGTAATTTGAAGTTAGCAATTGATTTTTTTGCTTTTGTAATCACTGGTGCTTGACCAGAAATCGTCTTTAATTCACTAACGGCATCATCGAGCAACTTGCTATTCGCTGTTGCATCGCCAACACCCATATTAATGACAATCTTTTTCACAGCTGGTGCTTCCATTACGGATGCATAGTTGTATTTTTTCATTAAGGCTGGAACGATTTCCGCTTTATAGCGTAATTCTAAACGCGATTTAACACTAGCAACTGGTTGCGCTTTTTTCGGTGCTGCGACCTTTTTTTCAGCTTTCACTTCTACCGAAGCTTCAACTTTCTTTTTTGCTGGTGCTTTTTTGGCTTTAGCCGGGGCCGCTTCTTCTTTAGCGACTTCCGTTTTCTTTTCTTCTACCATGTTCGCGCCTCCTAGTCTAATTTATTTCCCGCGTTTGAAACGCGAATTTTTTTGCCAGTTTTTTCATCTACTTGATAGTGAACCCGGGTAACTTTTTTCGTTTTCGGATCAACTAACGCCACATTAGAGATATGGATTGGAACATAGATTTCAAGGACTGAACCTTCAGGATTTTGTTGTGTTGGTTTACGATTCTTTTTATGAACATTAACTCCTTCTACAACAACCCGTTCCACTTTTGGTAAGACTTTTTGGACAACGCCTTCTTTGCCTTTGTCGGCTCCAGCGATGATTTTGACTTTATCGCCAACTTTGATTTTCATAACCGATCCTCCTATAAGACTTCTGGAGCAAGTGAGACGATTTTCATCGCGCCTTCACCTTTTTCCCGAAGTTCCCGTGCGACCGGCCCAAAGACCCGTGTGCCAACTGGGCTGCCATCTTCATTGACGATGACGACCGCATTGTCATCAAAAGCAATTGTTGAACCATCGGCCCGTTGAATCGCTTTTTTTGTCCGCACAATAATTGCTCTAACAACATCTGATTTTTTAACTTTAGCATGTGGGGTCGCAACTTTAACTGCGCATAAGACCACATCACCAATCGAGGCCGACTTGCGGTTACCGCCTCCATATATATTGAAGACACGTACGCTGCGCGCACCCGAGTTATCTGCTACAACTAAGTTAGTTTCCTTCTGAATCATCTTTGGAATCCTCCTCAACTACAGCATGCTCCGCCTTTTCTGCTTTGGATTTTTGCACTTTGGCCTTTTCTTCCTCAGCATGACGAGCTTTCGCTTCTTTTTCGATTTCTTCAACAGCTTCCACTGTTTCTAATAAAGCTTCTTCACGTAGTGCTTCTGCTTCTTTAACCGTTAATTCAGCTTGGGCAATAACGCTCACTAAACGCCATCTTTTGGTGGCACTTAATGGACGAGTTGCCGCGATAGATACTTTGTCACCAACCTTGGCAACATTGTTTTCATCATGAGCATAGTAGGTTTTTCCGTATTTGACCCGTTTGCCATATTTGCTATGACGACGGTGTGTTTCGACTGAGACGACAATTGTTTTCGCCATTTTATCGGATGTGACAATGCCGACTAATTCCCGGCGCACATTGCGTGTATCACTCATACATTAACCTCCTATTTAATACCCAGTTCACGTTCACGAAGAACAGTGTAAATCCGGGCGATATCTTTCCGAACACGAGTAATGTCCTTACCATGTTCTAATTGTCCGACTGCTTGCCGGCGGCGAAGATGGAATAATTCTTCTTTTAAATCGTAGATTTTGCCGTTTAAAGCTTGAGTATCCATCTCACGAATTTCTTTAATTTTCATGATTAGCGGACCTCCTTACTAACGACCCGCGTTTTAATTGGTAATTTGTAACCAGCGAGACGTAACGCTTCACGCGCAATCGCTTCTGGGACACCACCGATTTCAAACATGATTTGACCACGTTTGACGATTGCAACCCAACTATCTGGCGCCCCTTTACCAGAGCCCATCCGGACTTCAGCCGGTTTTTTTGTTTTTGCTAAATGCGGGAAGATTCTTACCCAAATTTGGCCGTTCCGCTTCGTGTAAGAAGCGAGCACAATCCGGGCTGATTCAATTTGCCGGTTGGTAATTTCGTGACCAATTAAGGCCTCGAGACCAAACTCACCAAAAGAGACATCAGTACCCCGTTTTGCTTTGCCTTCATAGCTAATGCCATGCGGGCGACGATATTTGACACGTTTCGGTTGTAACATTTTTACTCTCCTTTCGTGTTCTTGGTTTTGCGTTCTGGACGAATTTCGCCACGGCAAATCCAAACTTTAACGCCTAAGCGACCATAGGTTGTATGGGCTTCTACTTGGGCATAATCGATGTCGCTCCGTAAAGTATGAAGTGGAATAACCCCTTCTTTATAACCTTCGTTACGCGCAATTTCCGCACCGCCTAAACGGCCGCTAACGAGCGTTCTGATCCCTTTTGCACCGGCCTTGCGAACACGGACAATTGTTTTCTTTTGCGCAACACGGTAAGAAACGCGTTCTTCGAGTTGCTTAGCAATGCTTTGAGCGACTAAGTTTGCGTCAAGATCAGGATTTTTCACTTCGATAATATCGATGCGTAATGTTCCGCTCTTGACCATTTTTTCAAGTTCTTTTTTAACGCGGTTAATCGTCGCGCCATCAGTGCCAATTGCAACACCTGGCCGCGCAACATGCACGGCGACAACGACGGAGAAACCACTATCAGCGGTATTCGCCCGATCAATTTCAATGTGTGAAATAAGGGCGTCTTTGAGTTCTTTTGTTAGATATTCACGAACTGCAATGTCTTCAGTTAAGAAGGTCGCATAATTCTTTTTATCAGCGAACCAACGTGAACTCCAATTGCGGTTGATACCAACACGCATTCCAACTGGATTTACTTTTTGTCCCATTTTGCGTCCTTCCTTTCCTATTTAACGGCGACAACCACAGTAATGTGGCATGTCCGTTTTAATAAACCTGAAGCAGAGCCTTTAGCCCGCGGGAGATAGCGTTTCATCCGCATCCCATCATTCGCGTAGATTTCTTTAATATAGAGTTGATCTTCCGCCATATTGAAGTTGTTAATCGCGTTTGCTGCTGCCGACTTGATTGTCTTGAGGACAGGATCAGTCGCTGACTTGTTAACGTTTGTGAGTAAAGCGATTGCATCGCTAACTTTTTTACCGCGAACTAAGTCAATTACAAGCCGCGCCTTCCGTGGAGTTAGTCGAACGGTCTTGGCGATTGCACGCGCTTCCGTGACTGGGGCTTTAGCTGGTTTGACCGGCTCCGGTTTCTTGGCCGGTGCCTTTTTTGTTACTTTTTCTTTTGCCATCTTTATTTACCCCTTATTTTTTCACCGAAGCGGCTTTATCACTTGCTGTATGACCAGTGTGACCAGAATATTTCCGCGTCGGGGCGAATTCTCCGAGTTTGTGTCCAACCATATCTTCGGTTACATAAACCGTAATATGTTCTTTGCCGTTATAAACCGCAAATGTGTGTTCAACAAAGGAAGGATAAATCGTTGAACGACGTGACCATGTTTTAATAATTTCTTTTTTGCCGCTCGCATTAAGCGCATCGACTTTTTTTAGTAAGTAAGCATCCGCGAACGGACCCTTTTTTAAACTACGTGCCATTTTTCATTCCTCCTTTGTTTATTTCTTATTCCGACGACGGACGATTAACCGTGTCGAAGCTTTTTTGCTCTTGCGTGTTTTCACACCCATTGCCTTTTTACCCCATGGGGTTCTTGGCGCGTCACGACCAACTGGTGATTTACCTTCACCACCACCGTGTGGGTGATCAACTGGGTTCATAACCGATCCACGAACGGTTGGGCGAACGCCCTTCCAACGTGATTTTCCGGCTTTACCTAAGTTAATAAGGTTGTAGTCTTCATTACCGACTGAACCAATTGTTGCCCGACAAGTAAGTAGTACTTTGCGGGTTTCGCCTGATTGAAGACGGACAATCGCATATTTGCCTTCTTTACCAAGTAATTGCGCCACCGCACCAGCTGCCCGCACCATTTGGCCACCTTTACCAGGGGCTAATTCAATATTGTGAATTGCTGTTCCTTCAGGAATGTTCGCAAGTGGCATGGCATTGCCGACTTGAATATCGACTTTTTCACCACTAATTACTTTGCTATCAACACCAAGGCCTTTTGCCGCTAAAATATAGCGCTTTTCACCATCGGCATAAACTAGTAAGGCAATGTTTGCATTGCGGTTTGGATCATATTCAATCGCGCTTACGCGTGCAGGAATATTATCTTTGTTGCGTTTGAAGTCCACCAACCGATAAAGCCGTTTGTGTCCACCGCCGATGTGGCGGGTTGTGATTTTACCAGTGTTATTACGACCACCGGATTTTTTCAATGAAACGGTTAAGTTCTTTTCAGGAGTTGTCTTGGTGATTTCTTCAAACGTCGAATTGGTCATATTGCGCCGCGACGGAGTCGTCGGCCGATAAGTTCTAATTGACATTTCTTTTTGCTCCTATATTCGCTCTCTCAAGCTTATTCTTTAAATAAGTCAATCGCATCGCCTTCAGCGACTGTCACGATTGCTTTTTTGTAACCAGGGACGTGTCCCTCGTAACGACCACCACGCCGTGTTTTTTCTGAACGGACGTTGGAGATGTTGACATTTTCCACTTTGACGTTGAAGACGGCTTCAAATGCTAATTTGATTGCAGTCTTGTTGGCATCAGCAGGTACTTCGACGGTTACTTTGTTTTGGCTTTGCATTAAAGCCATGGATTTTTCGGTAATAATTGGGCGAACGATTGTATCGTATTGTTTAACAGTGGCTTTACGCACTTGTTCAACTTTTTTCGCGACTTTTTTGGTCCGTGCCATTATTCATTACCTCCTACTGCTAAGCGATCAGTTAAGACTTTGACGACATCTTTGAGTAATACAACTTTGTCAGAATTGACAAGGTCATAAACTGAAACGTTATTTGATTTTACGAGTTTGACACCTGGCAAGTTGCTGACGCTGCGTTCGATTTCAACATCATCATAATCAGCGACTAACAACACTTTGCCATTAGCTTCAATGTTCTTTAAAACTTCAACGGCTTCTTTCGTCTTTCCACTAAGTTTTAAATCTTCTAGTAGAATTAACACTTTGCTTTCAACAATCGCGCTTAAGGCGCTCTTTAAGGCTAAATCATGCGCACTCTTATTCATTGAAAGTTTATAATTTTGGTTGCCATCTGGTGTATGAACTTTACCGCCACCAACCCAGATTGTTGAACGGGATGAACCCGCCCGGGCACGACCAGTGCCTTTTTGCCGCCATGGCTTTTTACCACCACCGCTCACTTCGGAACGATATTTGGTTTTTGCTGTTGCTTGACGACGATTGCTTAAATAAACTTGAACTGCATCGTAGACTACTTGAGTATTTGGTTCGATTCCAAACACTTCCGCGTTAAGACGCATCGTTGAGGACTTTTCTCCCGCTTGATTAACAAGAGGATATGTCACGGTTTTACGTTTTGCTGTTGCCATAATTCCGCTCCTCCTTATTGATTCTCTTCAACCGCAACAGTTTCAACTGTCCGATTGATAATTGGTTTAACATCGAGTTTTGGCTGTTTCGCTTTGATTGCGGTGCGAACAACGACCATTGATTTTTTTGGACCAGGAATGGCGCCTTTAATAAGAATGGCGTTTTTCTCTGGCAAAACTTTAACAACTAAAAGATTTAAAATTGTTGCTTGTTGATTGCCATGATGACCGGCCATTTTCTTGCCTTTGAAGACACGATTATAGCCAAGACCATTGGAATGGGAACCGAGTTGACGGTGGAAACCAGAACCGTGACCTTTTGGTCCGATTGCTTGGTGCCAGCGTTTAATCACACCTGTGAAACCGTGGCCCTTTGAAGTACCAACGACATCAACAACTTCACCATCTTCGAAGATATCAACAGTGATTGATTCACCAACTTGATACTTACTTAATTCATCGCCTTGTAATTCAACGACTTCATATTTCGGAGCCGTATTAGCTTTTGCGGCAATCCCTTTTTCAGCTTTGTTCGCGCGTTGTTCTTTTTTATCTTCAACGCCGACCTGGACAGCGACATAGCCATCCTTTTCATTTGTTTTGACTTGGAGAACAACATTTGGAAGCACTTCAACAACAGTAACAGGATACATTGTTCCATCTGCTGCGAAGACTTGTGTCATTCCCATTTTGCGTCCGAGAATTGATTTCATAATGTTGGACCTCCTTAAAGTTTAATGTCGATATCGACACCACTTGGGAGATCTAACCGCCGAATTAATTCCACCGTTTCTTTTGTGGGATTAACAATGTCGATTAACCGTTTGTGTGTGCGAATTTCGAATTGTTCGCGGGCATCTTTATATTTATGCACCGCCCGTAAGACTGTGTAGACTTGTTTTTCCGTGGGTAACGGAATTGGACCCACAACCGATGCGCCAGTACGTTTTGCAGCATCTACAATGCGTTCAACACTAGAATCTAGTAATTGATGATCGTAGGCTTGTAGGCGAACACGGATTTTGCTTGTTTTAGCCATGAATGTTTCCTCCTCATTATTTTTGACAGGCTATTGTTTCGTTGAGTTCCTTGCGAATTACCTGATTGCCCATTCATGACAACGCCTGTGGGTGTGTCAGCAACCTCGCAAATCATCGCTCAGCGATAACGTTAAAACTATACCCTAAGGGCTACTTATCGTCAAGCAAAAAATATTAATATTTCGCTATTTATTTATAATACTTAAAAGATACGTGGAAAAAACCATAAAATAATCTCGAAAAAATATTGGCTATTTTAATAAGCATAAAAATCAAAAATTGGTAAATGTTTGTCAAATTAGCGTGCAAAATCAAGTAATTTAGTTGCTGGCTTTTTGCTTTTTTTGACGTTCGTCACGGGCCGTAAGCGAATAAATACAGCCGCAATAATCTTGGGCATATAGATTAAACTCTTTGACCATTTCGTTACGTTTTTCTTGACCACCATGCTTCTTAAAGTCGCTGAAAAAATATTTTGTATTAGGATATTTTTTGCTCAGTTCTTCGCCTATTTTATTAAGAATTTGGCTGTTTTTTTGCCGTGAAATTGTCATTACCGTTACAAAATAATCGAAGTTTTGAGCTGATGCAAGCGCATATGCTTGATCCATCCGTGCCCGAAAACATTGCCGGCAGCGAGCGCCACCTTCGGGTTCGTTCTTGTATGAAGATAGATATTTTTTTGTATATTCTTCATTATCGTAAGGGACTTTTAAAACATCGATTTTTTCACCAATTAATGATTCTGCTTGATTAAGAAATCTCTCTAATTCGAGTAGACGTCGATCATGTTCTGCTTTTGGATAAATATTTGAATTATTGAAAATCAGTGTGACTTTAAAATATTTACTCAAAAAGAGAATTGGCGAAGTTGTGCATGGTCCACAACAAACATGCATTAAAATTGTCGGTTTATGACCGCTAAGTGCAATATTTTTAACGCTTTCTTCAGCTAATGTCTGGTAATCAATTTTAATCATAATTTATCAATGAACATCGCATCACCAAATGAGAAAAATCGATATTTCTCTTTTACAGCGTGCTGATAACATTTTAAAATAAATTCGCGTTCAGCGAAAGCGCTGACGAGCATAATTAATGTCGATTTTGGTAAATGAAAATTAGTTATCAAAGCATCAATTGCTAAAAACTTATAACCGGGTGTGATAAAAAGATTGGTCGCGCCCGAACAAGCGACAAATTTATGATGCTTCTGCATAACTGATTCCAAGGTGCGTGTCGAAGTTGTGCCAATCGCTATAATTCTTTGGCCAGCTTCTTTGGCTTGGTTAAGTATCTCTGCTGCGTTTGCATTCATCGAATAATATTCGAAGTGCATATTATGTTCATCGGTATCTTGCACTTTGACTGGACGAAAAGTTCCAAGACCAATATTTAAAGTAATATCAACAATTTTGATGCCTTTTTCTTCTATTTTTTCAATCAATTCATTAGTAAAGTGAAAGCCCGCTGTTGGTGCTGCTGCACTACCGGGATTTTTAGCATATACCGTTTGATAAGCAGCATATTTATCTGCGCTATCCTTAATATATGGCGGCAAAGGAATTGTGCCAAGACGCTCCAGCGTCTCAAGAAAAATGCCATCATAATAAAACTCTAAATGGCGGATCCCTTCATCGTGGACGGCAACAACGCGACCCTTAAGTAATGTTCCATCACCGAAAATAACTTCAGCACCCAATTTAAGCACCTTTGCATTGCCACATAAACATTCCCAAACATCACCCTGAACCTGGCGTAATAACAGTGCCTCGAAGTGGGCATTTGTTGAAAGTTTTGTCCCAATTAAACGTGCGGGAATTACTTTAGTATTATTACGCACTAATATATCACCGGTTTTTAAATATTCGAGAATATCGTAAAAATGGCGATCACGATAAGTTTGACTGGTGCTATGAACAACTAATAATCGGGAATGGTCACGCTTTTCTTCGGGGTATTGCGCGATAAGCTCTTCCGGCAATTTATAATCAAATAAATTAATATCCATATCAAAACCCGCGTGTATTACCAAATTGATCTATCATTTGTTGCTTAAATTCCAAAAAGCGGTCTTCACGAATGGCGAGTCGCGCTTGTTCCATCATCCGGATTAAAAACCGCAGGTTATGGTAACTTAATAGTCTTTTTCCAAATGTTTCATCTGCGACATAAAGGTGGCGGAGATATGCTTTTGTGTAATTTTTACATGTATAACAATCGCACTCTGGATCAAGTGGTGTAAAATCTTCTTTATATTTGGCGTCCCGAATGTTAACGCGGCCCCGTGAAGTCATTAAAGCTCCGTGGCGGGCTATACGTGTTGGTAATACGCAATCAAACATGTCAATGCCCCGTGCGACACCTTCTAAAATATAATCAATTGAACCAACGCCCATCAAGTAACGGGGTTTATCAATTGGTAAATATGGTGTTGTCATATCCAGCATTTGTAAACAAACTTCTTTTGGTTCCCCAATTGACGTACCGCCAATCGCGTAGCCAGGAAAATCGATTTTGATTAATTCTTCTGCACAGTATTTGCGCAATTCTGGAAAATCACTACCTTGAACAATTCCAAATAGCGCTTGATCTTCACGTTTATGCGCATCTTTCCCACGCTTTGCCCAGCGCAAAGTTCGCTCAACGCTCGCTTTAACGTATTCATAGTCAGCGGGATAATGGATGCATTCATCAAATGACATAATAATATCCGCGCCAAGTTTTTCTTCAATTTCAATTGCAACTTCGGGTGAGAAAAATAGTTTATCCCCATTCAAGTGATTGCGGAAATAGACACCTTCTTCCGTTATTTTGCGATTTTGTGCTAAAGAGAAAACTTGAAAACCACCTGAATCCGTTAAAATTGGTCCATCATAATTCATAAATTTATGTAAACCACCAGCTTTTTCAACAATATCTGCTCCCGGGCGCAGTGAAAGATGATAGGTATTAGCAAGTATCACACCGGCCCCCATTTTTTTGATTTCTTCAGGTGATAACGTTTTGACTGTAGCTAACGTTCCAACCGGCATGAACATTGGTACTTCCACAACACCGTGTGGCGTATGCAAAAGCCCATAACGCGCACCGCTATTTTTATCGACATGAATAATCTCTAAATAAAATTGTTTGATCATCGTAAATCCAAAACTTTCATTCACTCATTATACGGAATATTTTGCTCAGCACGAATTAATTTTAAAAAAGTTGGTCTTCTTCTTAATATGAGGAAAATGCCAAGTCCCACAAGCATAACCGCCGCTTCACCTAAAGCGACTGTCCCCGCACTTACCCAAAACGGTAATCCAAGAATAAAATGTAACTCTAAACCAACAACAGGTGCATTTATGATGATTGGAAAAAGCCATGCAATATATATCCGCTTCGAATAGGCAATTAATAACGCGCTGACAAGTGTTGCTGCTGTGCCAAATATCATGTCTGGTAATCCTAAGTCGGTTGAAAAAAAATTAGCAATCAAGCAACCAATTGTGACACCAAAAATATACTTCTTGCGAAAAAAGCAAAGCAATAATAGTATTTCAGCAATGCGAAATTGAATTTCTCGATATGCGAATTGCCCAAGACTAATTGTTAATACAGCATAAAGCGCGGCAATAATCGCGTTATCCGCAATATCGCGGATTGTAAATTTCTTCATAGACTACTCCTTGTTTTTTTTAGATGGTTCGGCAAGTAACATCTTTAATATATATATTCTGTTGACAATGTATTTTCAAACTAGCAATCGGAAGTTTCAAGTATAAAATTATAATTTATTAATTTCTTCAGTCACAATTTGGTTCACAAGCGAAGGATTAGCCTGCCCGCGCATTTTTTTCATAACTTGACCAACAATAAATCCAAGCGCACGATCTTTTCCGGCTTTATAGTCCTCAACTGATTGTGGATTCTCACTTAAAGTCGCAATCACAATTGGCAAAATTATGTTCGGGTCAGATAGTTGTAAGAGATTATGTTTTTTAGCGATTGCCTCTGGGTGCTCGTCACTATCCAGCATTAATTCAAAAACTTGCCTTCCTTGTTTATTTGAAAGTTTGCCCACTTCAATTAAATTAATGAGTTCTGCAAGTTGATGAGCTGCTATTGTCAATTGAGAAATTTCTATTTGCCGTTTATTAAGATAGGCCGACACTTCACCATTCACCCAATTGGCCAGTGTTTGGTAGGCTTGCGTATATTGGGCGGCATCATCAAAATAAGCGGCGTTTTGCCGATTAATTAACAAAATATCTGCATCGTAATCTCTTAAATTATATTTTTTAGTGTAACGTTCGCGTTTTTGTTCAGCAAGTTCTGGACGCTTAGCAATTGCATTATTAACGAATTGCTCTGAAAGTTTAATTGGTGGAATATTTGCTTCGGGAAAATATTTGTAATCAACGGCGTCCGTTTTTACACGCATGCGAACCGTTGCTTTTTTTGTTTCATCAAACCGCCGCGTTTCTTGAATAATTGCTTCGCCTTTTAAAAGCATTTTTTGCTGGCGAATAGTTTCATATTCAATTGCTTTTTGAACATTGGCAATCGAATTAAGATTCTTTATTTCTACTTTAGTCCCGAGTTTTTCGCTACCAAACGGGCGTAAAGAAATATTCACGTCACATCTAAGTGACCCTTCTTCCATTTTGCCATCACTGACATCAGCATAAGTGACGATTTCGCGAATTTTCTCAACATATTTCATTGCTTCTTCGCCGGTCGACAAATCAGGATGGGTGACAATTTCAACAAGCGGAATACCCGCGCGATTAAAGTCGAGTAGTGTTTTATTGGCGTAATGGTGCTGCATGGCCGTATCTTCTTCAAGGTGAAGGCGCTCAATATGCACACGTTTAATCCTTCCATCAGCTAGCACTAAATCAAGATAACCTTCCCGCCCAATTGGCCGATAGTTTTGTGTGATTTGGTAGCCCTTAGGAAGATCACTGTAAAAATAATTTTTCCGATCAAAATGCAGTTCATGGTCAATGTCCATATGTAAAGCATCAGATAATTGAATTGCCTTTTCCACTGCGGATTTATTTACACGAGGAAGTGTGCCTGGAAACGCTAAGTCAAGTGGAGCAACTAATGTATTTGGCGGCATTGAAAAATTGATTGGAGCGGTAGAAAACATTTTTGTTTTCGTTTTAATTTCAACGTGAATTTCTAATCCAATTACTGCTTGAAAGTTCATTGTTTCATCCTCCGCGTCGAGAGATTACGATAACCAATAATATTTTCTAATTGATAAGCGATAGCCAAAACATCAGCGTCGGCATACGGGCGACCGGTTACATTAACACCAAATGGTAAATTATCTTTAAAACCTAGCGGGAGTGTCAATGATGGGAAACCGCCAAAATTACCAATCGCTAGATGGTTATCAGCAATAAGATACTCGTCGGATAAAGCATCGCTATCAGCGTTGAATTTTGGTGCAACCGAAGGAGCGGCAGGAAGCAAAATTGCGTCGTAATTGTCGAAAATTTTATTGACCGCATCAACAATTAATCGCCGCGCTTTTTGTGCGCGTTGATATAGTTCAAATTGATTTTCACGCATCAAGGCGAAACTACCAATTAAGAAACGCCGTTTAATGAGCGGACTAAAACCCGCTGTCCGTGAATTCGTCATAATATCTTGATAAGTTTCCCCGTCTTTTCTTTGGCCAAAGCGAATACCATCAAGATTGGCATTGTTTGATGTTGCTTCTGCACAAGAAAGGACAATATATGTCGGATAAATCGCACGCATTAAAGCTTCATCGATATCAACAAAATCAACGATTATTCCCTTTGCTTTTACGTTTTCAACCAAATGGTCAAAAGCGTGACGAACAGCGGCATCAGTGATTGAAGAATAAACCTGATTCAGCACGGCAATCCGCGCATTTTCGATGCCATCATGAATTTTTTTAACATAATTTTCGACTGGTTTTATACTTGAAGTTGTATCCATTTTATCATAGCCAGATAACAAGTTAAGCGCATGGGCAGCATCTTCAACTGAACGGGTAAAATATCCAACATGGTCAAGCGAAGGAACAAACGGAAATAAACCATAACGAGATATTCTTCCCCATGTTGCCTTAAAGCCAACAAGACCGCCATGTGAAGCGGGTTTACGCACTGAGTCACCAGTATCAGATCCAAGAGCGAATGGAACAATTCCGGCAGCTACAGCCGCGGCTGAACCACTACTACTCCCGCCGATTATGTGCTCGTGCTTTATATCATATGGATTAAAAGTTGGACCTTTATGTCCCGTTACACCACTCCCACCCATTGCGAGTTCATCCATTGTTGCTTTTGCGATTGGAAGGGCTTTTGCTTGATAGAGTTTTTTAACAACTGTCGCATCAAAAACAGGAATGTAACCATTTAAAATATCGCTCGACGCCGTTGTCAATACACCCTTGGTCGAAAAGTTATCTTTAATCATAAATGGAATTCCCCAGAAAACGTTATCTTTTTCTGGTTCGCCAAGTGTCGCAAGCCTTTTGTATGTTTGTTCTTTCATGCTCGTTTCAAACAAATTATTTGCATCACTCTCTAAACGACGAAAGGCCTCATCAACAAGTTCCCGAGGAGTTATCTCTTTATTTACTAAAGCGCGATGAATTTCGCTAATTGTTAAATCTAAGATATGCATTTAGCCGACCACCTTTGGCAGTTTGAATTCGTTGCCATCAACTTCAGGAGCGTTTTTAAGCACTTCTTCAAGTGCAAGCGGGTCTTCAATTTCATCTTCCCGCAGTGTGTCTACACTTATATCAAAAGGAAAAATCATCGGTTCAGCTTCATCAACACCAGCGATGTCCTTAATAAGGTTCATTTGCGCGATGATAATTGAAAATTCTTTTTCCAATTTTATATATTGTTCCTCACTCATTGTAAACATCAAACGAGTGGTTGCGTCTTTTAAGACATTTATATCAACTTGTTTCATACAATCACCAATATTTTCTTTCTATAGATTATCACTTTTCTTGTTCTAGTTGCGCGAGGAATGCGATTTCATCCATTGTGCTAATTCCTAGTTCCTGGGCTTTTGTTAATTTTGAACCAGCACTTTCCCCGTATATTACTAAATCTGTGGCTTTAGAAACCGCACCACTAACCTTTGCCCCAAGATTTTCAAGTAAATCAGTTGCCTCTTTTCGTCCAAGTGCTGTCAATGTTCCCGTTAAAACAATTTTTTTGCCAGAGAAAAAGGAATCATTTCGCACACGTTTTCCTAAGTAGTGCATGTTAATGCCAAGGGAAACTAAATCATCAATCATCGCTAAATTAGTTTGATTTGAAAAATATGAAATAAGCGCTTGAGCAGCAACTGGACCAATATCGGGAATTGTTTGCAATTCTTCAAATGAGGCATTTTTAATATTTTCCATATCGCCGTAACGTTGACTAAGAATTTTTGCGGTTTTCTCACCAATTTCTTTAACACCCAAACCAAACAATAACCTTTCGAGTGACTGCTTTTTGCTATTTTCAATCGCATTCAATAAATTATCAATTGATTTCGAAGAAAAACCATCAATTTCCATTAGTTCTTGCCGATGATTGCCAAGGCGGAAAATATCGGGGATACTCGTAATAAATTTTTCTGCAAAAAGAAGTTCAACAATCTTTTCGCCAAGTCCATCAATATCCATCGCTTTACGACTACTAAAATGAATTAGTCCTTCGATGTTGCGCGCTGGACAATGTGGATTTAAACAGAAATGCATGGCTTCAACTTTTGTTAATTTTGTGCCGCATTCTGGGCAATGTTCAATCATTTTAAATGGTATTTCATCGCCATTTCTTTTTTCAAATAATGCACGCACTACTTCTGGTATCACGTCACCGGCTTTGCGAATCACAACGGTATCACCAATCATTAATTGGCGGTCAACAATAAAATCATCGTTATGTAAAGTTGCTCGTTGAACAAGAGAACCCGCAACACGAACCGGAGCAAGAACTGCGTTCGGTGTCACTTTACCCGTGCGACCAACGGTAAAAATAATGTCTTTTAATTCTGTTGTTACTTCTTCTGGTGGAAATTTATAAGCAATTGCCCACCGTGGTGTTTTAGCTGTATAACCAAGCAAATCCCATGTGTCAATATCATCGACTTTAATGACAATTCCATCAATGTCATATGCTAATGAAGAGCGTTTTTGGGTGTATTCTTCGATGTAGCGAATAACCTCTTCAATCCCGTGACATAGACGGCGCTCATGATTTGTGCGAAAACCAAGTTTTTCAATGAATTCAAGTGCATCGAAATGCGAATGAATATCAAATTCATCAGCATTAACAAAATAATACCAATAAGCGTCGAGTTTTCGCGATGCGGCGATGCTGGAGTCTAAATTACGAATTGAACCAGCGGCGGTATTTCTCGCATTAGCAAAAATAGCTTCACCTTTATTCGCCCGATCAAGATTAAGTTGAGCTAAATTCGCTAACGGCATATATACTTCGCCACGAACTTCAAGTGGCGCCATTGTCGCTATTTTTGTCGGTATGGACTTGATTGTAATAACGTTATTTGTTACATCTTCACCAACAATACCATCTCCGCGAGTAGCGGCGTAATTTAACCGTCCATCTACATAATCAAGGCTCATTGCGAGTCCATCAATTTTTAGTTCTGCAACATAAAGAACATCATCTAGATTTAAGCCTGATTTAACACGCCGATCAAAATCTCGCACATCGCTTTCATTGAATGCATTAGCAAGAGAAATCATCCGCCTTTTGTGTGTGATTTTTTTAAACTCGTCTAAAACACGGCCGCCAACACGCTTTGTTGGTGATAGGCTGTCTTCAAGTTCAGGGTATTTACTTTCAAGTAAAGCTAATTCGTTAATTAAACGATCATATTCCGCATCCGTAACTGATGGATTATCGAGAACATAATATTCATGATTATATTTTTCGAGTAATGTGCGTAATTGATGAATGCGTGTGATTTCATCCATTTGAATCCCCTCCTCCGGCTTTATGAATTGCTGGATGGTTGCCCATTAATTTTTTGCGACCTTCAGTGACAAATTCTACTGTAATAATCGTATCACCAATTAGCTCTTTAACAACGCCTTTTCCAAATGTGTCATGTCGCACTTGATCGCCAACTTTCCATGTTTCCACTTTAATCGGCTGATCAACTAAGACAACTGGCGCGCGATCTTGATTGATAGTTTTCGCATCAGTAAAAAGTGGTACATCGCCAAATAAAGAACTTTTGTAGCTTTTTGGTGTACGAAAAGCCAAACCGGCTTCCATAAAAAATCTTGAAGGTCGGTTGCGAGCGCTGAGGACAAATGAATAATCATTGTTGCATGATAAGTACAATTCTTTTTTTGCGCGCGTAAATGCAACGTAGCAAAGCCGGCGTTCCTCTTCTTCGCCAAGATAGGCTGATTCCTCTAATGTGCGATTGCTAGGGAAAACTCCTTCATTAAGACCAAAAACAAAGATATATGGAAATTCAAGTCCTTTCGCCGTGTGCACCGTCATTAAAAGCAAACGATTACTTTCATCCATGTCATCTTGTGCACTTAATAATGTCACGTTTTGTAAATATTCTTCAAAATTAGAAGTAGGGTTGTCTTTTAGATATGACCGCACATCATCAATTAAGGCATTGATATTTTCTAGTCGGTCTGTTCCTTCGCCTGGCTTTTTCAAAAAATCAAAATAACCAACATCAGCGATGTATTCACGAAGCAGTTCAGAATAGGCTTCCGCGTTTTCCATTAGTTTGTGCTGATATTTATCAATTGTTTCCAAGAGTTGCGTAATATTCCTTTTTGTTGATGGCCGTAAACCCCAATTTTCAGGATCATTATATTTTAAATATTCGAAAACACTATATTCATTTTGTCGCGCATTATTTTTTAAAATATTTAGTGATTGATCACCGAGATTTCTCCGTGGAATATTGATAATGCGCATAAAAGAAACTTCATCTTTCGGATTGTTGATAATCCGCCAGTAGGCGAGCACATCTTTGATTTCTGCTCGTTGATAAAAGCGAATTCCCCCATAAATAACATAAGGAATGCGCCGTCTTGTCAACGCTTTTTCTAATGGTAAAGTTAAATAGGCAGCGCGAAATAAGACAGCAACTTGACTATATGAAAAATCTCTTTCTTCGCGTTCGAGACGCGTTAATTGTTCGACCACCCAACTTGCTTCATCATCAATCGTCCGCGCTTGATGCTGTGTGACCGCGCTTCCTAATTCATTTTCAGTAAATAACTCTTTTTCAACTCGCATTCGATTATGACTAATAAGCGCATTCGCTGCATCAAGGATTGTTTTTGTCGAACGATAATTTCGATTCAAAATAATTGTTTCCATTTGGTTTTCATGATTCGGAATTATTTTATATTTTTTGTCAAAGTAGCTATATGAAGTATCAAGAATTATGCCCTGATTAGCCCCCCGCCATGTATAGATTGTTTGATCGGGGTCACCAACAACATAAAGACAAGTGTCTTCCCGCATCAATAGATGCAATAAGTGTGCCTGAATATCATTTGTGTCTTGAAATTCATCAATTAAAATATGATCAAAACGTTTTTGCCATTTTGTTCGAATATCCGGAAAATCACGCAAAATGTTCACTGCTTTAATTAATAAATCATCAAAATCAAGCGCAAGCATTTTTTTCATCCGCGCTTCATATTCAACCCAAAAATCTAAACATTCTTTGTTTCTTTGAAAAAATTTTAATTCTTCTTTATCAATGTCTTCTGGATAGCGGCCTTCCATCTTTTGCCGGCCTAAAAAGTCGAGTGTCAAACGTACAATTTCATCACCCCGCCGAAGTCCGTGATCAACCGCAATTGTCTTCATCAACTTCTCTTGGTCATCTTCATCAAAAATTGTGAAATTACTCGGGTATCCAAGCACTGAAATTTCCTCGCGTAAAAAACGTGCACAAAAACTATGAAATGTGAGTATTTTCAAGTTTCCGCCAACATCAGGCACCAATTTAATTACTCGTTCACGCATTTCATTAGCGACTTTATTGGTGAATGTAATAGCGAGAATCCGCCATGGAGCAATATTCATCTCGCCAATTAGATATGCAATTCGATAAGTAAGAACACGCGTTTTACCACTGCCGGCACCCGCGACAACGCGAACAAAAGGGTAGGCGGTTGTTACCGCCTCTAATTGTCTTTCATTTAAACTTTTTTTAAAGTCCATATCGCGCTTTTTACCTCAAGATTATATCTAATTTATTTTACCATAACACCCCTTCCCTCTCAATTAAAAACCCATTAAACATCATCGTTATTTCCAATAAAAAATTCAGTGATATTTTTTGCGCCAGAGAGCACTTTTTCAACTTTGGCACTGGTAATAAAAATCAATGTCGGGACACCAATGATGGCAAGTTGTTCAATGTCTTCAATCCCAACCATTTTTTCGATATTCTCGGTGCGTGTATATGTAATTGTTTCATCATTAAAAACAACATACATTTTAGACATTGTGGTTTGATAATATTCTAACGCTACTTGTTTAACTTGATCACAATATCCACAATTCGGTGAATATACATAAACGAGATAATTTGGCTCTGGCTGAGTCAGAATGTCTTTCCAAGCTATTTTACTAGTAAACCAAATATTGTAGTCATACATTATCTTCACTTGTGAAATCGCTTTGTCTTGAGTACAGCCAACAAGTAAAATAACTAACAGGATTATTGCTTTTTTCATATATAATACATAGGATTCAATAATCAAAAACGTCACTCAAATTATTAATAATTATGATAAAGTAAAAGCATGCAAGCGAAGAAAACCCTCGTTCAAAATTTGACATTTATGGCCCTGATGGCGGCAATCAATGTGATTGCAAGCATCATCTCGATGTTAGAGCCGGTTTTTAGTTTGCCATTTATGCTTGTTTTACCTCTTGTCAGTACTTTGGTAGCGATTTATTGTCAAAATAAATATTTATTAATTTATCTTGCCTCTTCTTTGATTGTCGTGACATTATCAACATTGAGTAATCTCGGCAACACATTGTTTTACATAATTCCGGCAATTATTACCGGCACATTATTCGGCTATCTCATTAAAAAGAAAATGAGTTTAAGTATGACAATACTGATCGGCGCCTGTGTGCAATTGATTCTCACCTATGTCGGACTAGTATTAGTTGAACTCGTACTTGATCAAGATTTTATATTTATTTTAATCAAGGTCTTAGGCCAAGAAAGTAATCCGAGTATGCCACTAATTATTCCGAGCGCGATATTCATATTAAGCCTAGTTCAAACCGTGTTAAGTTTATTTATCATAATTGAGCAACTACCAAAATTAAAAATTGTGGTTAATGAAGAAATTAATGATAACTATAGTTATATATCGCTAGCTTTATTTGTTTTAAGTGGGTTTTTGCCACTGTTTTTAGAAGAAATTGCTTATTTATCTTTTGCAATTGCAATGTATATTTCCATCGCCTTAGTGATACACAAAATCATTAAAAAGCGACGTTTATATGTTTATTTAACATTAATCTTAATACCTTTAATCGTGCCACTAATTGCCCTATTTAATTCGCTTATCCCACAAGCGTATATTGTTCTACTAACCGGATTTCCATTTGCGATAATCGATATTGTAATTATTATTGACTATTATTTGCGGTCATGTCATCAATCAAGTAAAATTAACTAAAGGAATTGGTCGCCAACAACATGAAAGAATTTTTTAAAAAAATAGGTCAGGGGTTTCTTGGTATCATAACGTTACCATTTTTCCTTGTTCTACTTGTCTTAGGTTTTATTGTTGGTGTCTTCGTTTTTATTGGTTACCTTTTTGTTGTTCTTGTGCGCTTTTTCCGTGGCGACAACCTTTTCCCAATGTCTGAACGCGAAGAAAAAGCTGGTGAAATCTTGCGTGAACGTGCAATGAATAATGACACTAAGTCCGAGAACGTTAACACAATTGTTCAAGCTGCTCCGCAAATGGCGCCGCAAATCATCATTATTCAAACAGGTACTGATGCTAGTGGACAACCAATTTTCTCTCCTGTCGCCAATCCCCATTATCAAAAAGTAAACTCTGCACCAGAGCTATCAATTGCAAATACCGAGGTTAGTGAGGTTTCATCAAATGAAAATTTTGAATAATTTAGTTCAACTAACCGATAATGACAAACGATTACTAATTGCAATATTTTTAGTTGTTATTCTTTTGTTTCTTATTGCTGGCTATATTTTTGAATTAGTTAAACGTATTGTAACTAATCAAGGTCGGAAAATTGATGCCGTAATGGCAAATATGGTTAATACCGCTGTTCTTCGTTCACCAAAAGAATTTCGCCGTGAGGCCCGCCGGAAAAACCGCATGCTTCTTTTCAAGGGATATATTATTCCATTTTTGCTCGTGCTTGTTGGCTTGATAATCCATTTATTAGCATCAACATTCTATGGTCATATTATTGACATTTTTGACTACGAGAACGAAGGATTTATCACCATTCTTTACGTTTGGGATTGGCCATCGATGCCCCGAAGTTCATTTTTCGGATTATCACTACCAAGTGATTGGCCGCCAGTAATTAATCAACCGCATTTTGAAGCTTCTGCGATTGTCAGCTATTTTATTGGACCAATTTATTTAGTTGGTTTAGTTTGGTTGTTCCTTTCGACACAAGCCTATGTCGCACGCATTTATCGAATCTTCCAACTTAATCGCTTACTCTTTAGCAATGATTTAACTAATAAACGTTTAGCGGATGTTTCCACACAAAAAGCCGGCGTTGAACAGCCGGCGGTTGGTGTTGCTTTAAATAACGAACAAACTAATAAATAAAAAATTAAATGTTTTTCATCAAATCAATAATTTGATAAATCACAACGGCAAACAGCAAAATATCAATTGAAATCAAAATTAAGGACATGCGTTTTTGCGCACGTGCTTTTCTTTGCAATTCTTCTGGTGAAGTGGTGTTCGAATTTTGATTTGCTTCAATTATTGCCATAATATCTCCTAATATTTCATATTACCATAGTTGCGGGCATATGGTTGCACATCGCGAATATTACTCATACCCGTTAAATACATCATCAAACGATCAAAACCAATGCCAAACCCAGCATGTGGTACTCCCCCGTATTTACGCAAATCAAGATACCATTCAAGACCAGCGGAATTTCCGAGGTCATCCATTTTTTTCTTGAGTAAATCATAACGTTCTTCACGTTGCGAACCACCCACTAGTTCGCCAATTGCCGGCACTAATAAATCACATGCCGCAACGGTTTTACCATCATCATTAAGGCGCATATAAAATGATTTGATCTCTGCGGGATAATCAGTTACAAATACCGGGCCTTTGATAATTTCATCGGTTAAGAAACGCTCGTGTTCGCCTTGTAAATCCATACCCCAGAAAATATTAGGATCCTCAAATTTATGTCCTTTTTCTTTTGCTTGTAGCAGTAAATCAACAGCTTCTGTATATGAAATGCGTTTGAACGAACTCGCTAAAAGACTTTCGAGACGACCAATTAGGTTTTTATCAATAAATTCATTGAAAAAGCCCATTTCTTCTGATGCATGTTCTAAAACATAATCAATACAGTATTTTAGACATTCTTCAATTAAATCCATGTTATCACTTAAATCTGCAAAGGCGATTTCTGGTTCGATCATCCAAAATTCTGATGCATGTCGTGGCGTATTGCTTTCTTCCGCCCGGAAGGTCGGACCAAAGGTATAGACATCACGAAATGCCAATGCAAAAGCTTCAACATGTAATTGACCAGAAACGGTCAACGCAGCACTGCGACCGAAAAAGTCGGTTTCGCTATTTTTTTTGCCGGTGACCACTTTAAAAGATTGCCCGGCTCCTTCAGCATCGTTACCAGTCAAAATTGGTGTATGAACATATACAAATCCATTTAAATCAAAGAATGAATGAATTGCCATCGATAAAACGTGGCGCAAACGAAATACAGCATTAAAGGTATTAGTCCGTGGACGTAAATGCGCATAATCGCGAAGAAACTCAAAACTATGCCGTTTTTTCTGCAATGGATAGTCGGAATCGACCTCGCCGACAATATTAACCATTGTCGCTTGAATTTCAAATGGTTGCTTACCGTCCGGAGTTAAAACGAGTTTACCAATTACGCTAATCGCCGCACCAAGCGCAATATGTGTCCAATCGTCAAAAGCTGAATTATTTTCACGATAGTAAACAATCTGAGCGTTACGAAAAAACGTTCCATCGTTTAATTCAATAAAGCCAATCGCGCCTGAATTACGATTGGTTTTTACCCAGCCCTGTAATTCGACTTCTTCTGGTAATTGTTTTTTTGTTTCTTCATCACCAAAACGAATAACTTCGTAAAGGTAACGTATTACTTGTCCTGACGCCATAACATCAACCTTCTCTTTCTATTGCACATAGTAAGTATATTATAATGGCAAATTAACGCGTATTCATTAAAACTTTCGATAATCATCAATTTGCCAATTAGGATCTACACCAAGATCGAAATTTGCAAATATTTTTTCTTGATAAAGGTGCTCGGCAAGTTTAGCAATCATTGCGGCTTGATCAGTACAACACCACATTGGTGGACGAATAACTGGAATGTTTTTCTTTGCGAGTTGAAGCGGTAATTCACTGCGTAAGTAAGAGTTTGCAGAAACGCCACCAGCAAGCACGACTTGGGCAACCGGAAAGTCATTAACAGCTTTTAAAACTCGGTCAATAATCATTCCAATTGCGACTTTTTGAAAGCTTGCCGCTAAGTTAGCAACATCAATTTGTTCGCCTTTTTGCTCAGCGTTATGAACAAGATTAATCACATGTGTTTTAAGCCCGGAATACGAAAAATCGTAGCCTTTATCGTGATTTAGAGGTATTGGTAAATCATATGTTGGTGTCCCAACTTGAGCGAGTTTATCAATTGGTAATCCACCGGGATATGGAAGACCTAATACACGTGCCACTTTATCATAACACTCGCCAACGGCATCATCTTTTGTCTCACCAATAATTTCAAAATGCAAATGTTCTTTCATATAAACTAGTTCGGTGTTGCCACCACTAACGACAACCGCAAGTAATGGAAATTTTAAAGGTTCAACAAATTCGTTCGCATAAATATGCGCTGCTAAATGATGAACAGGAATTAGTGGTTTTTGATAGAGCATCGCCAGTGTCTTGCAGGCTTGAAGGCCAACATGCAAAGCACCAATTAAACCCGGGCCCCGTGTACAAGCAAAAGCGTCGATTTCTTCTAATTTTACTTGCGCTTTTTCTAAAGCGGCTTCTAAACAAACTCCGATATTTTCCGCATGTAAACGGCTAGCGACTTCTGGCATCACACCACCATATTTTTGATGCATTTCAATTTGTGTACTGACGATGTTTGCTAAAAGAGCGCCATCACTGATGATAGCAACGCCCGTCTCATCACAACTTGATTCAATTGCTAGTATTTTCATTTTCATGTACCGCTTTCATCATGTAATATGCATCTTCTCCGTCTGAATAGTAAGCTTTTTTTGTGTGATCAATAATAAATCCTGCCCGTTGATATAATTTAATTGCGGCTTCGTTATGGGTCCGCACTTCAAGTGTAATCATTGTCACTTCTGGTATTTGTGTTATGCGGCGCAGTGTATCTTCTAACAATAATTTTCCAAGGCCAAACCGTCTAAGTTCGTTACGAATAGCAATCTTGTTGATTGTCGCGGATTCAAAAGTAATCCAAAAATCTATGTAGCCAACAACAATATCGCGATATGTAATCACTAAGATTGTCGCAAAGGGATTTTCTGATAACTCATATTGAAATTGCGTTACTGTCCACGGGTCATTGAAACTCGCTTTTTCAATATCTATCACAACATCAAGATCTTCATTAACAATCGGGCGAATGACCACGTTTACTTCATTGTTACTCATAAGTCTTTTAAATAAATTGGGTTAACCTTTAATGGATTAACGCTACTCGATAATTGTCCGATGAGACTCGCCATCTTGAATAATGGATTATTGTCTTTTCCTTCTAGTCCAAGATAATCTAGTTGACCACAAAGTTCATAATTCGGATACATTCTAATATAGTTAAGAACCTCATCATTTGTGATAATGGTGTCAGAAATGACGGCTTTTTCTCCTTCATAAACAGCAAAATATGAACGTTGTGAGCGCGCATTAATCAAACAAATAGATGGACGGTTTTTATCGGCAAGTATTTGTAGAGAACTAACAGGAACAAGTGGTATTTCAAGCGCGACCGCCATAACTTTTGCAACAGTAAGGGCAATGCGAACACCGGTGTATGAACCTGGTCCAATACCAACCATAATTGAAGTAATATCGTGACGCGACCAACCATGATTTTGCATTGCTTGGTTAATGACTGCAACCATCAATTCTGATTGTTTTTGCCAAGCTAATTCATGAAATTGAAAAACAAGTTGTTGATCTTTAACAAAACCAACTGAAAGATGACTATTAGCGGAATCAAGCAAAAGTGTCAGCATGCTAATTTTCCTCCTTAAATTTTTTAAGGAGGTAATGATAATGTTCATTACTACTTTTAATCGTTAGTTTCCTTTGATCATCGCCTAAGGAGAGTATTTCAATTTCAAGATATGCGACTGGTAATAATTCTTGAATGTATTGTGGCCACTCAATCACGGCAACACCATCGCCTTCAATAAACTCTTCTAGACCAATTTCTTTATTGCCCTCTTCTAAACGATAAGCATCAATATGAAAAAGCGGAATGCGCGCATCAAAGTAGCAACGCATGATATTAAAAGTCGGAGAAATAACCCGAGTTTTTGATAAAAGCCCCTTTGCTAAACCTTGGACAAACGTTGTTTTTCCCGCCCCAAGATCACCCGATAAAGTGATGACATCTCCTGGCTTAATAAAAGGTGCTATTTTCGCGCCAAGAAGATAAGTTTCTTCGGCTGCGTTTGTAAAAATAATTAGTTCCATCTTTATATCCTATAAACGGCTAAATTATAACATAATAAAAGCATTGTATGACTTTGAAGATATTTCTTATGTATAATAAAAACTGAGGTGTTTATATGCTCGACAAAACAATTCATCCGCTTGTAATCGTTGGTGGTGGTCCTGCTGGCCTGCTTGCAGCAATAAAAGGCAGCCAACTCAATATTAACGGCCTATTGCTTGAAGGCTCAGATGTTATTGGTGGTCAAATTTCACAACTATACCCCTCAAAGGAAATTGAAGATTTGCATGACACGCCAACAATTCTTGCCGCCAAATATATTGAAAAATTAATTGAAGAATATCAATCCACATCAAAATCAATTGCAATCATCAAAAAAACTCGTGTTCGCGAATTTTTTCGTCACGAAGACTACATCGAATTAGTTACCGACAAGAGTCGTTACTATGCACGCGATGTAATTATCGCTAGCGGACTTGGTGCGTATGTCCCGCGAAAAATGCGTGTTCCGAATGATGATTTACCCGAAATAATTTATTCAATTGAGAATTATATACCCTATGCAAATAAAAGAGTTGTCGTTCTTGGCGGGGGAGATTCTGCGCTTGATGGTGCTAAAATGCTTGTTAAAAATGGTGCGCTAGTAACACTTGTTCATCGCCGTGAAGAGTTTCGCGGAAATCCAGAAACGATATCGGGATTAACAGAAATTGATATTAAAAAACCTTATGTTCCTGTTTCTGTCTTAGAAATGAATAATAAGGTCTCTGGTATTACTTTGAAAAATGTCGAAACTGAAGACCAAGTCACTATTTCTTGTGATTATATTTTTGTTAACTTTGGATTTCAGCCTGAAAGAAACACTTTTGCGTTTGAGAAATTTGGTGCAGGCATCAAGGTTGATGAAAATTTACTAGTCGCTCCACACATTTATGTCATTGGTGATGCGGCGGGATATATTGATAAAGTGCGGAGAATTTATCCAATTCACACGGAAATTGATAGGGTTTTTGCCCAAATCACTGCTTCGTATTAGTTAATTCACTAAACGCATCGTAATAATTTTGCACGACTTCGCTCGAAAAGGGAAAGTCGTTTTTTTGTATTTTTTTCATCAAATCAGCAATCGTAAAACGAATAATTTCTTCAATTTTTTCTCCATACTCAAATTGGCGTGCATGTCGTGCGTATTCGCGTTCATCCAACAAACGAATCTCACCGTTTGGATACATTTTTAAATCTACATCATAATCGATATATTTGATGATGTTTTGATCAAGAAGCGCGGGCGAAGCAATATTCACATAAAAAGAAATACCTTCGGGTTTAATCATTCCAATTGCGTTCCACCACTGCCTGCGATGAAAAAAGCTGACCGCTGGTTCTCGCGAATACCAGTAACGACCATTAGCTTCAACAACACGTGTTTTTTTGCTTACAACAATAAAAAAATCTTCTGTAATGTCGATAAGAAAATTCCTACTCCAATAGCGGTGAAAGCTTCCATCATGTTTATAACCTTGAATAGGTAACCAAATATTTTTATCACTCATATCTACTCACTTTAAAGCTAAAATTCTCTTAAAAAGAATTTCCAAGTATTAACTCGTGATAATTATAACATACATGCCAATTCACAAAATATAAAAAACGGCGATCCTAGAATCGCCGATTTTAGTTTTTAATTTAATTTAAGAAATTGGTGACAAGTTTCAATTGCTTTTTTAAGATTTTCAATAGCTTCTCCGTTTGCTGGTTGGTTATAGGGAACGACCATTATTCGTTCTGAAAAAGATAAGGCAAAACAAGTTTTCCCAGCCTGTATCGAAATTGTTGCGTCAATCAAGTCTTCGTTTAAAGGAAATTTGGCTAACAAATTTAAAGCATCTTTGGAGATGACATCAAGCACGGCAGGACTTGAAGAATAAACAGCAAATTCTTTGTCATCATGAATCATATTTAAGTCTTCAACATCAGTTGGTCCGCCCGCTTGAGCGACCAATTCAATACGCGGTTTAAGATAAATAATAGTCCGTTCTGCCTTGGTTTGCTTATTATCAGATATAATGAATTTCCCGTAGAAAACACCTTGTTTTTGTGTTTTACGTTTTACTTCGTGATGAATATAAGCAACAATATCGGCGGAGTGAATCAAGAACTTGCCCAAGCGATATTTGACCGTATTGCGCGATGCAAGATCATCAATACCTTTTATTATTCGCGCGTCAACAACATTTTGCAGTTCCATTTGCTCGTCAGTAAATTGATAGTAGTCATCAACTTGTGTTTCATCAAAAACGTATTGATCAATTGCTTGATAATAATCATTAATATATTCAAGCGTTGCCGTCGTTGTTTTTCTTTTCATAAAATTACCATAAAAGAATAAAACTGCAACGAAGAGTAAAACAATACCCAGCGCAATATATGTTCCGTATGTCTCAATTGGCATTACCCAAATCATCACTGGAACAAAGGAAATTACAAATATCGCCATTAAAATAGTGTTTATGCTGCGATATTTTTTATATAGCGCCATAAAGGCATCGCGTTTTCCTTCGATTTTTTGAATCACTTCTTCCATAAATTCATCCTGCTTTCACATGTATCAATATAGCAAAAATGCTTACTGAATACTATTTATTTAAGTAAAAGAAAAATCCTTTCTCTTTAAGAAAGGATTACAAATATCATCTATTTCTTTGTCAATTCGCGGATTTTGCTAAATGCGGGTGCGTATCCTTGCTCGTGTGCACGTTCAAACCAATAAAGTGCTTGTTCACGGCTTTCCAATACTCCTCGACCTTCAAGATAACATATTCCGAGAATATATTGCGCTTTACGATATCCGCGTTTTGCGCTTTCTTCGTATAGTTTGGCGGCTTGAACAAGATCCTTCTCTATTCCAAACCCCATCTCAGCAAAGAAACCAAGCTTATAGAAAGCTTTTGCAAATCCTTGAGCAGCAGCTTTCTGATACCAAATCCATGCCGTTTGATAGTTTCTTACTAAGACACTACCGCGTTCATAGGCAATGCCCATATTATATTGGGCAGCATCGTGTCCGCCTTCGGCTGCTTCCAAAAATAGGTCGACACCTTTCTTTTCGTCTTGAGTGACACCTTTACCATAAAAATAGCAATATCCTAGAACTGTTTTGGCGGGTACATATCCAGCATCAGCGCCTTGCTTAGCAAGTGCAAATCCGCGTTTATCATCTTCTGCAATACCTTCACCTTGAACAAGCCGCCGGGCTAGTTCGTGAATCGCACCTAGTTCTTCACGATCAACACGTTTTTCTAATTCGCGATTATTCATTAATTTATAATTAGCCATTAGGATACCTCCTACTCACTAATTAAATTATAACATGCATGTTTTATTTCACATAAATATTAAAAAGGACCAGTTTATGACATTTCTTGTTTTCTGGTCCTTTATATGTTCTCTATTTATTTTTTTGTGCGATCTTCACTTGTTGGATAGCGCGCGTTAATCATTAAAAGCGGTTTATAAAGTGCTAGTAATATAATCAGCACTGCGCCGCCGCTTGCAAGAATATACCAATTGTAGCTGAGTGCAAAACTTAGTGTGGCATCATAGATAACAAGCGACGAAATTACGCTCCCAAAATAGCGTCCAATTGTCCCAATGATAATTGCAATGACATACCAGATAATATTAACAATTCTTGGATTTTTATTTTTTGGTAATGCCAAAGAACGAAATAAACCAACAACCCCGATTAAGCCAAACGCCAATAAATAATCAAATGGATAAGTAGCAAAACCATAGCCATCGATAATATTGGATAATAACCCAAAAACTACGCCACTGGCTATGAAACCTTTTAAAAAGCCAAGACGAAACGCCAAAATGAATAGTGGTAACATGGCAAAACCAATGGAACCAGCGGCACCCGCCCCCGTCACATCAATTTTGACAAATTGATCGAGCAATAAAGCGATGCCAACCATCGCGGCAATTTCGGTAATATCGCGGATTGTTAATGGATTCTGTTTGGAAAATTCACGGATAGAAAATAATGCGCCTCCACCAGCAAGTATCGCAGAAAATATAGCGCCAATACTGATATTTACTTCATATGCTGAGTCGCCCCATCCATTAATTTCGTAAAAGATATCTGGACTAAATATAAATATTGCAATAGCAGCAATACTAAAAATAAGGGCAATAAGATTGAGAAAGGCATATCGATTTGCGAAGAAATATAAGATTCCGGCAATTAATGGAAAGAAAAATGCGATAAAGATTATTATTGCTGGTTTGGAAATAGCACTACCAAAAAACACTTCATAAAACTTTATATCAACTGTCTGATTGGCCTCTTTTATTGTAAAAAGTGGTAGCAACATTAGTAGCAAGACGATTAATCCAATAATTATTCCGCTGAAGCGTTGAAGGAAAGATGGTTGAAACTTTTTTTCAAGCGCAATCTCTTCTCCGACATAACTTGTATCAATTTCTTGTATTTTGCTTTCGTCTTTTTTCATATGTCCTCCTAATAAAAAACCTTTCCTGCCGGAAAGGAATCATTAGTATCCCTCCGCCGGCATTATCCGGATCAGGTATGGTCGATTCGATAACACGAATCCTCTCAGCCAGGTTAACCTAGCTCCCAAAAATAATTATAGCACAATCTTTCAATGGTTCTGCCAATTGATTGGTGAACGGCCATTCTTAATAAGATAATCATTTGTTTGTTTAAATTGATGTTGATTAAACCATCCACCTCGATTAGCACTTAACGGTGAAGGATGGACGCTTTCTAAAATAATTCGAGCGGGATTTGTAATATGTTTTTTTAAATTCCTTGCAAATCCGCCCCAAAGTAAAAATACGATTGGTTGAGGATTTTGATCAATAAATTTAAGAACATCAATCAAAAATTGCTCATATTCCGGAATATCATGTGATAAAGGTGTGTGCGCTCGCACAGAGAGCCGGGCGTTGAGTAACAAAACGCCTTGTTCTGCTAAATATGTTAAATCCCCATTATCTGTCATTTCACAACCAAAATCATTGGTAATCTCGCGATAGATGTTCTTCAATGATGGTGGTAACGGAATCCCATTTGGCACACTAAAAGCTAACCCCATTGCCTGCTTTTCATTGTGATAAGGATCTTGACCAATAATAACAACTTTAATGCTATCGTATGACGTAAGTGTGAACGCATTAAACATTTGTGCGCGCGGTGGATAGCATATATGTTCATGATATTCTTCATCTAAAAACTTATGCAGTTTTTCTGCATACGGTTTGTTGCGGATATTAATGAAAAATGTTGACCAGTCCATATGTTTAACCTTTTTAAATTGTAGCATATAAACAGCGTTTTCTTTAAGGTATAATAAAACCAAAGGAATTGTTAAGTCGAAATGAAGGTTTTTATTACATTTAACCACCCCGCTCCTTATAAAGTCGCTCTATTTAACGGATTAGCGAGTTTTTTTGACTTGCATGTAATATTTGAACGCACAAAAGCTAGAAATCGCAATAAAATTTTTTATCAAGACCAGCAATATAAATTTAATTTTCATACCATCCGCGGATGGTGTCTTGGCGATGAAAATTTTTTATCATGGGGGATTAAAAAACATTTAAAGCAGAACTCCTATGATTTAATCGTAATGAATGGCTATTCAACTATTGCGGAAATGATTGCATTACGCTATTTGAAGAAACATCATATTCCTTATATTTTTGCCATTAATGGTGGTGTTGTTCGCACTAAGGAAAATCGCTTTAAACGTGGAATTAAACACTACTTCATTGATGGAGCAACGTTTTATCTTTCGCCGTCGGAAGAAGCGGATCGTTATCTTTTGCATTATGGAGTCGAGCGTAAGCGAATTCTTCATTATCCCTATTCAACAATTTATGAGCATGAGATAGCAACAAAGAAAATCACTTCTTTGGAAAAACGGTTTTTACGTAAACAACTAGGTATTGACGGCGAACAAGTTTTTATTTCTGTTGGGCAATTTATTGAAAGAAAAAATAATATGCGGTTGCTTAAAATATGGAAGTTAATGCCTAAATCACGCACTTTGGTTTTAATTGGTGATGGTCCAGATCGTGTGAAGTATGAAAACTTTATCAAAGATAATAAAATTGAAAACGTTTGCCTACTTAACTTTAAAGCGCGGAAAGATGTTTTAAATTTACTCCGCATATCCGACTACGCGATTTTCTTATCGAAAGAGGATATTTATGGGCATGTTGTTAATGAGGCACTTTCCCAAGGCCTTGGTGTTATCGCTAGCAATAAAATGGTCGCTGCCCGCACGTTAGTACAAGATGGAAGTAACGGCTTCCTCGTTGATCCGGAAAACGAAGCGCAAGTATTATTTTCAATCAATACAATTGTCACAAAGGATTTTTATCATAAGGCAATTGAAGTTGCTAAGCAAAACACAATTGAAGCAATGGTCGCCCGCCATGTTGAAATCTTCTCAGGAGCCGATAAATGAACATAATTTATTTAACAACTTCGATGCGCCCACAGGATTTTTATGCACTGATGGATAAATGCTCAATAAAACCAAATCCCTCCAATCAGAACTTTCATCATAAACTTATTTCTTTACTCGGAAAAGATCATCGTCTTGAAGTTATATCGATTCGCCCAGTGTCACATATAACAAGCACTGAACGGTTCTTCCCAGCCCTCGAAGCTGATAATTACCATTATGTTGGTTTTCATAATACGCCGTTGCGGAGAAGATTTGATTTATTCAACAATTCTATAAAAATAATTAAAAAGATTATCGAAACAAGTGGTAGTGATACATTGATAATTGTTGATGGATTATCGTTTCTTCTTGCAAAAATTGCTTTAAAAATCAAAAACCTTTTCCATGTTCCAGTACTAGCAATTTATACAGATAATCCCTGCAATATTACTGGGGTCACAGAAAAATACATTACTAATATTGAACGGCTCTATGGTAAGTTCGATTTGTTTTTCACAATAACACCTGGTTTAAATCTTCGTGTAAACAAGATGGGTCGACCTTCAATGACGTATGAGGGAATGGTTGATCCACCACAACCGTTTAATCCTGAAATCACGAAAAAATATGGACGGTACTTCTTCTTTGCTGGTGCTCTTTACGAACGTTATGGCCTTAAAAACTTAATTGATGGTTTTTTATCAAGTAATGTTCAAGATAAACTGTTAATCGCTGGCCACGGGCCGGGTCAAAAAGACATTATTGCCGCTCAAGAAAAGTGTGACCGTATTATATATTTAGGTTTACTTTCAGAAAAGGAAGTTGCTGAATTTGCTAGTGCGGCGCTTGCCTGCATTAATCCGCGCCCCTTAAATGAACAATTTGATCAACAATCATTACCTTCGAAAGTTTTGCAATATCTAAATAGTGGCGTTCCGGTCATATCAAGCAAACACCCGCGTCTTTATCAAGTTTTTAAAGAGGATGTCATTTGGCTAAAAGATACATCGTCTAATACAATAAAAGAAACAATTGAACAAATCGCAAGTGATCCCTATCAATTTCAAGTAATGGCAAAAAAGGGGCGAATTGATGTGCAGATGCACTATGGTCAAGAAAATATGCGCAAGCGAATCAACGACTTTTTAACCAAAAATGTAAGATTTTAAAGTGTTATGGTTTTCTTCGCGATACCTCTATAATAAAAAAGATGAAAAATATTCGCAGCAACGTCATCGTTAATCTCATTCGCACAATAACTATTACATTATTGTCATTTATTTCTTTTCCATTTGCCGCGAAAGCTCTCGGCGACGCGGGGATGGGCACTTATACGTGGGCCCACACTTTTGTTTATTATTTTTTGATATTGGCAAAACTCGGGATTCCAAATTTGGCAATTCGCGAGTGCAGCCGTCTAAAAAATCAAAAAGAAGCATTTAACCGTAAAGTTCAAGAGTTTTTTCTTTTACAACTAATAACAACAATAATATCGTTTGCCTTTATGCTTTTTTTCGTTTTTTCGCTTCCTGGTCCGTTTACCGAAGAAAAAACTCGCGCATTAATCTTCTTGCTTTCAATTAATTTCCTTGTTGGGGCATTTTCATTTGAATGGGTTTATCTTGCGCTAGAAAAGCACTTTTATATCGCCTTCCGTTCAATTGCCGTTTTAAGTCTTAGCGCATTATTAATTATTTTGTTTATTAAATATGATTATCAAATATATTTATATGCAATCTTTGCGATTTCTTCAACAATTTTAACAGCAATCGCCAACATCTTCTTGCTGAAACGCTTTGGTGTTAGTTTAAAGCCAACCGGACATTATAATTTTCGACCATATATTAAAGAGGTCTTTGCAATTGGTTTAATTACGTTTTTAATTACTATTTATAACCAAACCGACACTCTTCTTTTAGGTTTTATTGACCCAAGTAAATCGTTAGTTGGTTCTTATTCTGTCGGTGTGAAGGGAATTGAAATTGTCATTACGATTATTACATCGCTATCCGTAGTTTTTATTCCGCGCGCAACTGAGCTTTATCAAAAAGAAAATAAAATATTTTTCCATCGTTTAACTAAATATAGTTTTAATATTGCGCTTTTTATTGCAATACCTGCGGTTATTATGATGATATTGCTCGCACCTGATATCGTGAATTTTATGGTGCTTGACGAAAATGCCTATTGGAGCCAAATCGCAATTGAAAATGCGCGCTTAGCTTGTATGATACTCGCAATCATAATATTTACATATTCACTCAGTGATTTTATTTATGCGCAAGTTTTACTCCCAATGAAAAAAGAAAATTACTACCTAATCACATTGATTGGTGGAGTTGTTTTTAATCTTGGATTCGCCTTTTTAGGCGCTTATGTCTTATTTGCTGATCGGCCCTTACTCGGCGTGGCCATCGCTGTTGCTGGAAGTGATGTTCTCGTTCTACTTACGTTACTAGTTTTAACTAAATCTTACACATTTCACGCATTAATAAATTGGAATTCAGCAAAGATTGTGCTCACTGGTGGCGTTTTAGTGCTCATTAATATTTTAGTTTTACCGCTCATTAATTTAACGCCTCTACTTAAAATTATTGTCGCAATATTAATCAGTGGGGCAATATATATTTCGCTTCTTTTGCTACTTAAGGAAGATTTGGTTTCTTCTTTTGTTCGCAAAAAACCAATCGAAGAAATTGAAGAATAAATAAATGTCTCTTTGAAATAAAAGGTGGGATGAATTTTTAGCATTCCGCCTTTTCTTACCTTCTATTTCAGAGAATAAAAAAGCCGAGCAGCGGAATTACTGCCCGGTTTTTAACAAAGTGAAACTAATTACGGATGGACGCTTCCCCATTGAACAGCAATGTTATGAGGATTCCAGTTTGAATCGTAAATTTTTGTATTAAATGAATCGGCATAGGGATTAGCAATGTGAATGGTTAAACCAGTATTACCTGTGGCTGAGCCAAACGCATAATTACCAATTTTTGCATTGAGTGGAATATAGAGATTACCCGTTAAAGCTGGCGTGTCATAGAAAGCATTTGTTTTAATTTCTTCAAGTTGCGAGTTTTTAGCAATCTCCAACGTTTGTAACTTCAAATTATGCGTGAATGCATAGGCACCAATTGTTTTAACGGTGTCTGGTAATGTTAAGCTCGTTAGTGCGCTAGCGTTAGCAAAAGCATTATCATCAATTAATTGTAGGTTACTAGTTGGAGTAAAGGTGAGTGTAGATGGGCCAAGGCCGGTTAATCCTGCGGTAATTTCCGCTTGAGTAAGGACGGTATTCACATTTGAGAAAGCGTGTTTACCAATTACTTCCACTGAATCAGGGAAAATAACTTCATTGATTTGTCCACGCGCATTTGTGAATGCGTACTCGTTAATAACCCGGACTCCCGCGGGAATTTCAATGATACCATTTGTCGGTAAAGCACCCTTATACCGATATAAAACATGATCAAGCACAACATACCCATCTGGTTGTGCGTCATACCATGCGGTTCCAGTAAACGCATCCTTACCGATTGAAGTAATGCTATCAGGAATATCAATTACAGCTAAACTGCTATTGTTTTGAAAGGCAAAGTCATTAATCCGTGTCACGTTTGGCGCTAATGACCAATCGATGGATGTAATGTTTTCGGAATCTTTAAAAGCGCCTAGAGCGATTTCGGTAACACCCGCTGGAATTGTCGCAGTTGTTAGTAGATTGGAATTAGCGAAAGCATAATTCCATACTTCAAGTTCCATGCCAGCTTGGAAGTTAATATCAATCAAGTTGTCACAGTTACCAAATGAATACTCATAAAGGTGCGTGACTGTCGGTGGTACATTAATGCTAACAAGGGCATCGCAGTCATAGAAACTCTTAGACTTAATCGTCTTTAAGTTTGGTGGTAATGTCACGTTTACTAATGAATCGGCATTTTCAAATGTTGATTCATTGATTGTTGTCATATTAGTCGGAAAAACAAATTGAATTAAACCACTATTTTGGAAAGCTGAGTAACCAATCGTGCGGACTGTTTCTGGCAAAGTGATACCGGTTAAACTTGTTGCCCCCTTAAAAGCGGCTTGCTTAACTTCGCTCAGTGCACTATTTGCACTGAAGGTTACATTTGCGAGTGATGTCGCATTCTCAAACATGTTTGTTGGAATAAGTGTAACGGCGTCTGGAATTGTAATTTTTTCAATGCCACTCTGAGCGAAAACATAACCAGTATTTCTTTGAATACCAAGATCTTTCACGCTTGAAGGAAAATTAACTTCGTTGAGCGGTGAAGTAAGTGTGAATTCGGCTTGTGTACTATCATAAGTGGCAATGGTTTTTAGGGCAGGTGTGTTATAAAAAGCATAATCTCGAATAGAGGTTACTCCGCCATCGAAAATCGAATCTGGTCGATCATATGGATCAGAGAGATAGACGGATTCAAGATTTGGCGTGTCACGAAGTAGACCGCTTAAAACGGCGGAAACACCCTTTGGTACAATGAATTCCGTAATCGCGGTGCCAGCAAAAGCTTCACGACCAATTGACGTCAATGCACTTTGGTGATCAATGTCAATGCTTGCTAAAGATGTGCTATTTCGGAAGGCATAATCACCAATTGAAAGCAAACCATCATTAACCGAAACACTTGTAATATTGGGCGTATTTTCAAACGTCGAGATACCTAAAGATGAAATACCATCCGGAATGACGATGTCGCCACCGATTCCACTATTTTTGAACGCTTCATCACCGAGTGAAGTCACCGTTGCCGGTAATAAAACATCAGTTAACATTGGTGTGTTGTAAAAGGCTTTTGTTTTTACTTCTAGAAGACCTTCGGGTAATTCAACCTTGGTTAGATTTGCGTTGTTTGCAAAAACTTCACGATCGATTGAGGTAACGCCTTCCGGAAGATAAACTGATTCCAGTCCGGGTTGATTTGCAAATAAGCCGGGTGAAAGTGTCTCAAGTTGATCGTCAAATTCGATAATGTTGGTGTAGTCGCTATATTCTGGGTTATCTTTATCACCATAAGGAACTAAGGCTGTTCCTTCCGGCATCAAACCTTTATATGAATAAAGTGTTCGACCAACATATAAAAATCCATCATCAAAATCATCATAAAAGGCTGTGTTAGAAAACGCATCAACGCCAATGTATTCAATCGATTCGGAAAATTCAAAGCTTGTGAGGTTTCCACAATTATAAAAAGCGCGGTCTTCAATCGTTGTGACAGAATCTGGCATTTCTACGCGTTTAAGGCGCTCAAGACCAGCAAAAGCTTCCTCGCCAATTGTTGTTACAGGCCGTCCCAATATCTTGCTTGGAATCGCAAAATTTGTTGGATAATCGGTGTTGTAAAGCACTTTTGTTATTGTTACTTCTTGTTGGTTGATTGATAAACCGGGATCAGCACGATAGGAGAAACGAATATAGGTTAAATTACTAAGATCACGCAACCAAACTTCAACAGCTAAAGTATAAACAGTCGCAAGGCCAGCGGTAATCCCTGCTAAAATACCCGCCCTCTTCCAAAACTTACGGTTTTTATAAAAGGGCTTTTTGTTATTATTATTAGCAAGTTCGCTACTTTGATTCATTTGCGGAGTGTTTTTTCCCATGTGTTTTTCCTCCTTCTATCTTGACTGTGGTTAAATAATCAACAAGTTCAGCTTGATTAGCACGAACAAAGTGATTAGGTTCAACTTCATATAAATCGGCTGGATCTTCATCGGTATATTGGTGCATGTTTGCGTTATATACAACGATTTTCTTATCTGCTTCTAGTTGTGGATCTGGCAAAGGAATGGCCGTTAATAATGCCTTTGTATAGGGGTGAAGCGGTAATTCAAATAAACGGTCAGCATGGCATAATTCAACAATTTTACCATTGTTAATAACGGCAATCCGATCAGAAATATAGCGGACAACCGAAAGATCGTGAGCGATAAACAAAACTGTTAATTGGTCACTGACTTGGAATTCTTTAATAAGATTTAAGACTTGCGCCCGAATGGAGACGTCGAGTGCGGAAATTGGTTCGTCAGCAATTACAAATTCTGGTTCCATAACCATGCACCGTGCAACACCAATTCTTTGCCGTTGACCACCACTAAATTCGTGCGGATAACGTTTTAAAAATTCTGGCGGCAAACCGATTTTATGCATCATACTGACGACTTTTTCGACGCGTTCATTTTCATCTTTATAAAGATGGAAGGCGCGTAACCCTTCGGAAACAACATAATCGACGTTCGCGCGTTCGTTCAATGAGGCGGAAGGGTCTTGAAAAATCATTTGAATATTCTTTTTCATATTCCGTTCACGATCATGAGGAATTTTTCCATTAATTTTTACATTATTGTAGAGAATCTCTCCACCAGAAGTTGGATAAATTCGATTAATCGAGCGACCAATTGTTGTTTTCCCCGAACCGGATTCGCCAACAAGACCAAGAATTTCGCCTTTAAAGATATCGAGATTTAAATTTTGGATTACAATGCGGAAATCAATACCGCGCCGAAAACCAATTTGCACATCACGAAATTTAATTAAGGGATCCTTTTCTGGATGTGCCTTAATAAATTCTTCCATTACTTCTAAATAAGTGCGGGCTAATTTATTTTCACTCATTTGGCCTCACCTACCTTTAATTCGCGTTTTAATTCATCAGCGGATTCTTGCATTCTTTGCCGTAGATTTTGAATAATTTTCGGGGGTTCAACGGCTGGTGCCCGTTTATCTAATAACCACGTCTTCGCAAAATGCGTATCGGAGATTTTAAACATTGGGGGATCAAGAATGAAATCAATTTTTAGCGAATATTCATTCCGTGGAGCAAAAGAATCACCAATAATTTCTTCGATAAATGATGGTGGATTTCCACGAATGTAAACAAGCGGATCTTCTTTGCTTCCTAGTTGTGGAAGTGAAGATAATAACGCCCATGTGTATGGATGTGCGGGATTATAAAATACGTCCTCCGCCGTTCCATACTCAACAATTTGGCCACCATACATCACGGCGACGCGGTCGGCAATATTTGCAACAACACCAAGGTCATGCGTAATAAAAATAACAGTCCATTTGTATTCGCGTTGTAAATCTTTAATTAATTTAATGATCTGTGCTTGCACAGTCACATCAAGGGCAGTTGTCGGCTCATCACAAATCAATATTTCTGGATTACACGCCAAAGCAATTGCAATAACAACACGTTGACGCATGCCGCCAGAATATTGATAAGGAAAATCGTTAAAGCGTTTTTCTGCTTCCGGAATACGCACACGTCTTAGGAGTTCAATTGCTTCAGCTTTTGCGGTTTTTTTATCCATTCCGCGGTGTAAACGTAGAACTTCAGTAATTTGGAATCCAATCGTTAGCAATGGATTTAAAGAGGTCATCGGATCTTGGAAAATTGTTGAAATTCGTTTCCCGCGAATACCCAACCAATCTTTTTCAGTTTTTAATTTAGCGAGATCTTTCCCGCCAAATTCAATTGAACCGCCATCGATAAAACCGTTACTATCAAGCATGCCGGTAAAGGTTTTTGTAAAAACCGATTTACCCGACCCTGACTCACCGACAATAGCGAGTGTTTCGCCTTGAAAAACGTCAATTGAAACATCGCGAATAACATGTGTCTTCTTACCATGTGATAAAAATCCGAGGGAAAGATGACGCACTTTCAAAATTGCATCTTTTCCCCTGCTATCGACATCATCGGGAAACGCATTATCGGAAAACCGATAAAGTTCTTCTTGTTCACGCGCTTGACGAACAATTTCACCAGCGGAAAGGGTGCGAATTGGTGCATTGATATCATATTCAAGCTCATTTTTATCAATTTTCTCTGTTTTTTTGAGGTCCCATTTTTTCATATCTCTTTCCTCCTTTACCGGTGATTTTTCGGATCAGTTGCATCCGCTAAGATAAGTCCAATATAAAAGAACGCAATTGTCATTGGCACCATGACGATCATCGGAGCAATTAACATATATGGATATGAATTCCATACATCGTTAGTCGCTTGCGTTAACACTTGTCCAAGCGTAACTTGCGAAGTCGGCTGGAATGATAATCCAAAGAATGCAAGTGAAACTTCGCTTGCAATGGCGCCAGGAATAGCGGTTGAGATAACCGTCACAATAATTGAAACTAAGTATGGTAATAAGTTATGAACGATAATTGCTTTTGGTGATGAACCAAGTGTCTGTGAAGCAATATTATATTCACGATTACGAATAATAATAATTTGATTACGCATGAAGCCGGCTAAGCCCATCCAACCAAACATACAAAGAACAAGTACGATTGTCCAAAAAGATGGACGCAGGAATTGCATCATCAAAATATAAAGTAATAATGAAGGAATGTTGTAAACAAAGTTACGGAATTCTAACAAGATTGGATCTAACCATTTAAAGAATCCCCACGCCGCGCCAATTAATAAACCAAGAATTGTATTAATAAGAGCAACAACTAAACCAAGGAGTAAAGAAAACCGTGTTCCAAGCCACACGAGTGTCCAAAGATCCATTCCTTGGAAGCCACGCATGCCTTTTCCGGCTGAACCAAACCAAGCAACACTGTCCGGCGTCCGATAACCAATTGATTTATTGGCGTTATCAATATCGGCGAGTGTACCAGTTGGGTTATTGTCAAGATAGTCAATACACCAAGCGCCTTGTCCAATTAGTGGTCCGGTCGTGAATTCGCACCATTCCCCAGGGCGATCAACTGTCACGGTGCCGCCATAGGAATAAATGTCGAACTGTCTCATCATTGGGCCAATAATCGCCATTAAAACGATAACAAATAATAGAACCATAAAGAAAATTGCTAGTGGTGATTTCAATAATTGCCGAAATGTCGATTGCCAATAGGAATAGGGTTTTGCTTCTAATCTTTCAACGTCTTCATCTTGATTACCGATTACAGTAAACAAATCTTCAATATTATGATGAATTGTTAAATCAATGTTTTTAATCATGTGCTATTCCCTCCTATTCCTTTGAAAAACTAATTCGCGGATCAACCATCGCTGTGACGATATCGCCAGCAACATAGGAAATAATACTGATCAACGCAGAAATAACGACGATTCCTTGAATCGCAAAATAATCTTGTGGCGGGTTGTTCGCTTGAATTAAGAAACCTCCAAGACCAGGAATCGAATAAATCTTTTCAATATAGAACGAACCGAGTAAGGCACCTAAAATTGCGGCCGGAATTGACCGTACCAAAGGCACCATGGCGTTTCTTAAAATATGAATCCACATAATCCGATTTTCGCTCATACCTTTAGCACGCGCGAATTTGACGTAATCAGCATTGAATTCATTGAGCATATACCGACGTACCCACAAAGCAATACCGGCCATGCCTGTAAATGCCATAGTTAGAATCGCTGGTAACCAACTCATGAAATCGGCTTCTTTGTACATAATTGGTAGTCCAAAACCAAAACAAAGAATCGTCATCCAAATGTAGTAATAAGCAACACCCGGAATTGCATCAATCGAAATAATATAGCCTTTGCCAATCCGATCGATCCAACCATCGTGATGTTTCGCCATATAAACACCGAGCGGGTAGCCAAGAGCGAGTTCTAAAGCAACAGCAATAGCGCCAATCCGGAATGAATGTGGCATTTTTGATTTAAAAATAACGTCGATAACGTATTGACCAACATATGAATCAATAAAGTAAATTTTGCCAAGATCGATTACAAAGTTGCGGCAGTTACGAGAAATAATTGTGACTTCTAACCCGGCCTCACCTAAAACATATGAGAGCTCTGTTGAACAAAGCGTCTTAGGAAAGGGGAGAATTCGATAGTAATAGGTAAGTAATTGTTCAATCACACTCCCAGATATTCCTAACTCTTCAAGCACTTGGTCGCAGCGGATTGATTGAATTGAGGGATCAAGTTTATCCCAGTTTGAAATCGCTGCTTTACATAATGTGAAGGTATCCTGGAGTCTAATTAACATGTAGGTCGCACTGACCGCTAGTAAAACCGAAATTAATCCACTAATCACCCGCCGTACTGAATAGACCATCAATGGTTGTCCAAAGATGCGCCGTACTATTAAGTTGTTACGGAAAATAATTCCATGACCAACTAGCATTACAAATGCGAGCAGAAAAACGATTACGAAGATGATTGTGTATCCCACGAGAAACGTTGCCATCGGTTTAACCTCCTTCTTTCAAATAATGATAGAAAAATAATAGTGATATTATTATCGCGTATGTGAGCGCGAGTGTCGATAATTAATTCCAAAAAATATGATTATTCATGATAAATTAGGGTTAGAAGACAATGCCTCTAACCCTAATCTTTAAACAAACTAGTCGACTAAACGATTGTTAACTTAGGTGAATGATTCACTTTGTTAAGCAAGGATAGTTGGAACAAAGACACCTTCGTCATCTTCACTGATTTGTGTTTTGGCTTCATCGTATTGTGCTTTAAGCGTTCTACGGGTTGCGCCTTCAAGAATATCAGTTAAGACCCACATGCCCTTGAATTTAGAAGAGGATAAACCATAAGCAGCTGTTGGCCGTTCATACGCCATTGTTTTGGAAACAGTGACAAACCAGCCTTGACCAGCATTGTAGGACATCCGCATTAAGTTCGTTTCGAAGAGCAATTCGATTTCCGCATCGGCGAATTTTTCAAACCGGAGCGCAGTATCATCGGTAATTGCTTTACCTTCTTCGACTAAACCAGAGTACTTAGCAGCGATACCAGTAAGTTTTTTACCACCCGTGGTTGTGTATTCGTCTGCGACTAACACAGCGCCTTCAAGGTGCCAACCAGGAATTGGGTTATTACGATCATCGTCGCCAGTAAACATTGCCATATCACCACCGGTAACGTAAGTGTTGAGATAGGTTAATGGATCAGCGTAGTCAGGTCCCCAACCCATGACGTGTAAGCCATATTGGCCAGAGTATCCGAGGTCAGTATAACCTTCACCATCAACAGTAATGTCGAGACCGATTAATGAGAGTTGGAATTTTGGATAAGAAGATTCATCACAAAGTGGTAAACCAGATGTGGAGTCAGTTTTAATTGTACAGCCATTGGTCCGTTCATTGAAATCATCAATCCAACCTTGATCATAACGGTTGAAATCAGCATCAGGTAAACCTAAGAATTCCGTTTTGATTGGGTAAGTAATTTTTTGATCTGGGTTCGCACTGTTCCAGGCTGCGACTTCAGCTTCGGCGGCTACAACTAGACTTTGTACTTGAACGTCATCATAGTTGGTAACACCGTTATATTCGGTTTGGCCAAGAGCTAAGACTTCTGCTGCTGGATCTTCAGAAAGTTCAGCGGCATCAAAAGCATCATAAACGTATTTTTCGACGTAATCATTACCTTCACTATCAACAGCGAAACCTTTCGCTGTGTAAGTGTGAATTTGAATTTCGTCTTGAGCTTGTGTGGTTGCACCACGTGACTTATTGTATTCTTTTAAGTCCCAACCCTTTAAGAAGAGTTCGCGGACGGCTCTAAGTTTGACAGCACGGTTGAAGTTTTCAACTTCGGCTGCGGTAACAGTAGAGGATTCTTCTACCCATTCCGTTTCAACATCACGGTCAAGGTTTAGAATGACGTGGAAAGCAGAGTCGACAGTTTCAATATAACGTGAGTAAGCAGCACCGTTTGCTGGGTTTTCTAATGTACCAGTACCTTCGGTACCAGTGACGTATTTTGCCCAACCAACAGTATCTAAATCGCTAACGTTGAAGCCATCAATGTTACCTAATTCGAATTGTGTACGGAGATAATCGTATCCAGCTTCGGTTGGGTAAAGTGCGAAGTTAACTTTATCAAGGTGCACTTCATCAGCATCCCAATATTCTGGGTTCCGTGAATATTCAATTTCGGTTTCTGTCCACTTAGAAGCAACGAAAGCGCCATTGTAGACCATGTCTTCAGCGCTCATCCCGAAGTTTTCAAAACCGACTTCATCAATAAAAGCTTGGTTAATCGGTAAGAAACAGGAATAAGTTAAGACTGATGGGAAGTAAGGAGCTGTTTGCGTAAGTGTGAATTCGATTTCATTATCACCAAGATCTTTTACGCCAATGCGTTCGCCTGCAGCAATTGCTGGAAGGTCGGCGGCGGTAATATCGAGGAGAATTCCATCATAGTACATCGTATAGAAATAGATTGATTGAACAAGAATTTCTTTTTGATCGGCTTCAGCAAGACCATCATAAGTTGCTTGATCAACTAACCCGATTCCCTCTTCTGTAAGAATGTGTAAGCCAGCACCTGCTGCTAAACGATATGTCGCGTAGGTGTATTCGTTATATTCGGCACCACCTTCAATAAACATTGAAACAATGTATTGGGTTTCTGCACCATTAACGAAGTCGAGGTTGGCCATAACAGCGGCAATGAAGTCAGACGGGGTAACAAATTGTGGAACTTGTTCACCACCGATTTCGGCGACGTATTGCGTACCATCATTTTTAACCCATTTGATTCCGTCTTTGATCTTGAATGTGAAGACGTCGCTTGAAGCATTCGCTGTTGCGCTTTCGGCTAACGCGTATGACAACCGACCAAATTCATCATTTTCTAATAGACCATCGACGAAGTTAGTAATGTGGTCTCCGTCTTGTGCACTTTGGCTGATAACAGGGTTAAATGTTTCAGCGTTGTAAGACATAATGGCTTTGTAATCGCGGTAAGCAGTTTCGCCTGCTAGATATGGACCGGTTACCAATTGGGCTGGTCTTCCATCAATATCAGCGATGCTTGTTGGTCCGCTGCTTGAGCTTGGACCACATCCTGCGAGTAGAACGCCGGCAAAAGCAAGTACACCAAATGCTTTGCTAGTTTTTCTCATAAAATTTCCTCCTTTGATTGTTTATAAAACCGTTAAGATTTTATGATTGGCTATATAATATAGGTCACAAGGGTTGCTGTCATTGTTTGTCAAGAAAATACATTTATGAAACCGCTACCAAAAAAGCCTGAAAATAATTTACATTTGCTCAATATTGATCTAAATAACAAAAAAACCGCTTTTCATGCGGGTTTTTATGTTTATTTAAGAACGATTAGTGGTTAAGTTGAATTAGTGAAAAAGTTAGGCCAAATAAGTTAAAATGGCTAAATCGGTAATTAATCCCGCTATCAAACAAAATAAAGCGGCAAGATAAGGGGCGGTCCGAAACAACCACTTCTTCGCACGTGTTTTGTCATCTAAACGGCCACTATAGTTTCCACTCTTTTTCCGATCGCGCGCTTCAAAAATATCGCCAACTAGATAACCAACCAAGAAAAAAACAATAGCAAAAAAATATAGCATAATTGCTGGATATTGTTGATTAATTGAGGCTTCGGGAAACCAGGGTGTGTAATTGATAATAACCCAGGGCAAAAAAGATATTAATAAGGCGCCAAGAATTAGTGCACCTAGGACAAGTAACACGCGTTTATCTCGTAAAGCTTTTTTCATAATTGACTCTCCTCATGCGAATGGGGATATTTTACCACGTCCATAGACAAAGAACTAATGAGAAACTATACTTGAAACGAGGAATCTCCATGGCAAATCCAAATTTTCATGAAAATAAATGTAAGCGGCTAATTGCTAAAGGCGTGCAACCAATTTTACGTGTTTTGAGCAAAAAGTTATACGTGAAATGGCAGTATCGCTATATTACCGGTCACCATTTAAATCTGCGTAAACCGCTGCGTTATACAGAGAAACTGCAATATTTGCGTTTATATGTTTTCCCAAACAATACGCAAGTTAGACAGTGTACTGACCGCATTGCTGTTCGTGATTACGTAAACTCAAAGGGGTTATCCGGTATTTTAATTCCGCTTATTGGTGAATATCAAAGGTTCGAAGAGATACCTTGGAACAACATTCCTGATGCCTTTGCTTTAAAATGCACACACGCTTGTGCTTTTAATCTTGTAACAAGGGAAAAGGCTAAAGTAGATTATGTAAAAATAAAAAAAGAATTTAGGCGTTTTCTTAAAACAAACTATGGTCGCAAAACTGTTGAACTGCATTATTCCAAAATAAAGCCACGATTAATTTTAGAAGAACATTTATCCCCACTAAGTAATCAACTACCGATTGAATATAAAATCCATGTCTTTAATGGAAAAGCGCGATATTTATATGTTGTAAGTGGACGAAATTCTGACATCCGTTACGATAATCTATATATTGACTGGACGCCATTCCCTGGTGCACAGTTTAATCATTGGCGTTCTAGCGAATATCCACCGCAAAAACCTGCTAATTTTGAAATGATGGTCGATATAGCAGAAAAACTAGCGAATCCCTTTCCTTTTTGTCGCGTCGATTTATATAACATTAACGGAAAAATATATTTTTCAGAAATGACATTCACGCCGGCAAAGGGGACATTAATATTTGATGACGATCAAGCAGACTTCATCATTGGTAAATGGCTCGATCTTAGCAACTACATAAAATAAAAAGGAGATGATTCCCGAAGGCTCATCTCCATTTCTTTAATTCCACGTTGAATGTGGAAGCATTAATTCATAAAACATCAACGCGAATTCATAGTCTTCATATCCAATTAATGGGCTTCCACCCGCTGGTTTTAATGTTGGGTGATCTAGCAACTCATAACTGATACTAAATGCTGATGCCCGTTTAATTAACAGTTCATCAACATCGAGCACATCTTTTAAATTGATGTATAAAATGTTTGTATTCATTCCATTATCATCTGTTTTCACATCGCGTGTAGTTGTGAATTGATATTGGTTATAACTATCATTATCGTTATCAGCGACATAAAGCGAAAAATTAATCAATACTTCTGCCTTTCTCTCGCTTTGGGTAAGATACGGATAATTAGTTGTTCCCCAGGGAATATTCGTGCCACCACGGAACGCTAGTAACATAGTTGAATAACTAATCAATTCTTTAGAAAAAATCTTTCCCATCCCTTGTTCTTTTAGTTGAATTCTGACATGAGATCCTGAGCCATCACAATGAACTAAACCATCCGTTAATTTGGAAAAATACCCATATTTGAAACTTTGATCAATGTTTAGTAAGCGGTTTTTGCTAAAATAGCGCGTACTAATATCTAACACATTAAGTGATGCTGTTCCGCTGTTGTATTCATTATACATATCCTCTTCAAAATCAAATTCATGATCAGTATCCAAAATATGTTTAATTGGGGCGGTTTCTTTGTTTGTATCAAAAATATTGCCATAAGATGAATTGGTTTCATCAACAACATATTGTTTAGTGAGTGGTGATTCTAGTAAAGCCGAAGGAAAAACTTCGTAATAATTTTCAAGAAAATCCGCTGATTCAAATTGACCAGCATCAAATAGTTCATTAACTTCAACACCACAGGCAGTTAAGGAAATTAGGGCGGTAAACACAAGTCCAATTTTAGCTTTATTCATGTGCATTTTCCTCCAATTCTGGAACATTAATTAGTGGGGCGACTTTTTCGATGCTTGATTGCTTAACTGGCGATAAATAAACGTATCCAAGTAAGAACAAAGAAACTAACCACAGTTCGCTACGCGCAAATGAGAAGTAATCAATTGCTCGGGTATTTGCGCTTAAATCCGCTAGTTGATGATAAGGATAATTAATTGCAATTAATACAAAATAAGTGATCAAAAACGATAAAATCAACGAACGAATTAGTGGCGTATCGCGATCGCTGCGGACATAAACGAAAAGCTTTTTACCCGCAATAAGAATAAATGCCGCCAGCATTAAGAAAGCAACTATACCGCTATGACGTAACGTATCTAGTAAAAAATTCTCCGTGGTATACGAGTAACGACTAAAGCCGATTATTTCTAATGACTCAATACTCCCCATTGGATAGACAAACATTTCGCGAATGGTTTTTAGCCACACCCCAACGTAAGGATGGGCAAAAACACGATTAACAAGGGGGATTGCGTCAATCGCTTGAACGATGAATCCAACATTGAAGGCGTATAAAAAACCAATGAATACGGCAAAACCAAATACTCCTAAAAACACATAGCCAATAATTTTGAGCCATTTATCATTTTTTGGATAAAAACGGAAAATCGTCACGAGGATCAGTGATGGAACCAAATAAAATAATACATTCGGTAACGGAAGTAAAATGGTTGCTAATGCTGCGATTGCAGCAATTGCAATCAAAGCAATTTTTATATACTTATTTTTTGTCTTATCTTTAGGAAGATAAAAAATTATTGGTAGCACTGTTGAAAGTAAAATTCCAATATTCAAAGACGCAACATTTAGATTTGTTTCGCGCACATCAAACCCAAATAACCATTTAACTTGGGCAGAAACTTGATAAAAGTCACCCGCCAAATAAATCACCTTGCCTTTTAACAAAACGATGTGCAAAAAGCCATAAGCATAAAAAGTGATGATAAGGCTTAAGGTAACAAGAAGCGCAACGCCAGCTAATATCGCTAGTAAAGCATATAAAACATTAAATTCTGGTAAACGCGCAAGCGTTAAACCAAGAATAAAGAATGCAACAAATGCAAAAAGTAGCGATAACATCGTTAACATGTTATTGAAACTTATCATCGGTGCAATTGCCGTAAAAACACCATAAATGAATAATAATCCAAGCGCTAATAGGACTGGTATTTTAGTTTTAGCATCGCGAAGCAACGGCAAAGCAAGCGGCAAACTAACAACCGCGAGCAACACGCCAATAATTCGCATTATACTATCGGCCTTAATTATCCCAAAAGTGAGAAAAAATAAAACTTCAAGAAAAAGAAAGATAATGAGACTTGTATTATTTTCAACAAATGTTTTTCCTTCTTGTTTTTTAACCTCTTCCATATTACCAATAACATCCTTTCTCAATTTTTTCATAACCGGCTGGTAAATAACGTGGGTGTATCCAATGCTCGTTTATATATTTTGTCACATAATCGCGATTTTCCCAACGTTTTCCAATAATACCAAATAATAGTTGAGTTGCTCCGCCCGTCTGGATTGCCTGTTTACCTAAATCCTTTATGTAAGTACAAAGTGGCGTACCGTAGACACCGGCGCCAACAAGTGCAATATCGAAATCTGTTTTGAGAATTTGCATTTTCATGTAATCAAGTGCGGCAAACCAGTTTGAAAAACGCTCATCAACTTCTTCGCCAATTGTTTGAACTGCGTTGATTGTTTTTAACTCAAAATCAGGGAGAATATTTGGGCTTATTTTAAATATTTCCATTCGTTTCTGATATTGACTTTGAATTTCTTGATCAAGCGGTGAAATGATAAGTACACGTTTGCCTTTTAGGAGTGAACTCCATTCACCCAATAAGGGATCAAGTGCCCAATTTTGTATCGGAAGTGCTTTTGGTGTGTAAAAATCATGAAAATAATCTTCCATGTGTAAGCCAGAAATTCCTAATACATCGGCTTTCCCGAGTTCTTTAAACATTAGTTGACTATAAAATGAAAGATTTTCATCGGTAGCGGGAAAAAAACCACCGTTGTTACGCATCGCATATTTTGTCGTTTTCTTATATTTTCTTGCAAACTTAAATCGTATCTTTTGATAATTATTTAAAGTGCTAATTTCGGTCCCGCCCAAACGAACAATGGCAAATGGTTTCTTGGTCGCAATAAATTTCTTCATCACATCACGGCTATAAGATAACGTGATCTTCTTTTGCTTTCCAAGACGATCATAACGTGGTTTACGCCGAAATAATTTATATAAAAAAACTTTTGGGGCATTACGGAAAAAATAGCGAATGTATGTCCAGCGTGAGTTTTTCATTTTTCCTTAATGAACCTGTGCACCAAAGGGGAATATTGCCAAAATTGACATCTTGATAATTTGTAAGCCTATCGGAATACCAACAATTGTCACCATCATGGCGACTGCGCTACCGATAAGAGCAATAAACATTTCCCAGCCAAAGAAAATTGCCCATAAAATGTTGGCAATTGGATAAGCTTCAAACCGTGTAATGACGGTTTTGCCAAACGGCGCAAGCATCAGTTTTGCAACTTTAAAACATTGAAAGCCAAATGGTATCCCAATGATGGTTACACACAAGATGAATCCAACTATCCACCAAATTAAGGCAAACCAAAAGCCGAAAAGCACTAACCAAATGGCGTTAGCAATTGTTCGCATTATGCGCATAGGTATACCTCCTAATCCTCATTATTAAATAAGTCATGTACAACTTGCGCGGCAACAGCAAATGTAACAAATGGCACATCGTCCTTATTCTTCTTAATCATTTTAGCAAGATTAATGCGTTTTTGATTCGCCAAATGTATGATTTGATAAATTTCTTGCCGGGTGGGCGGGAAAAACCCAAATCTTTTTTGAAAAGCCGAAGAATTTTTATATTCTTTTTGAATCTTATCGCTGACGACAATATGTTCGTCAATCGCTTTAATAAATTCCGCAAGATGATAAATTGGTTTCGGCGAAACATTAACCGCTTCTGCAACAATCTCTAATACGCGCAACAGACTATCGCCTGGCCTTTTGCTCCATCCTTGATCATGACTAAGAAAATCAAAGATGCGCTTACTAAGATGCGGATTAGTCGTCACTAATTTGCGCACATAAATTCGGCCATATTCTTCGATTTTTTCATCATCGTGTAGTGTGAATTTAAATCCGCGTTTTTTCCCGAAAGCTTTCATTGTATCGTTATAACCTAATGCCATATTTTTATCGATGACATCTTGTTTAAAAAGTAAAATACTCCCTAGGTTCCAACTCGGTCCAATTGTTTTGACAATTGGTAATTGATTAAGCGGATTATTAAATATTGAGCGACCGCCAAAAACATCAATCGCGATAATCTCATTAGCGCCTAGATCAATCGCAAATTCAATTGGTAGATTTTCACGATACCCCCCATCAACATGCTTTTTGCCATCAATTGTGCGCATTGGAAACGCTGGGAAAAGCGCTGATGATGCGATTAGATAATCTTGGACTTTATCACTAGGTTGATTGTTGATAATTGTATTTACTTGCTTTAAATTCGGCCAAATAACTGAAACAGTACCGAGTTTGATTGCTGATTCAGTGATTAAACTTCCATCAATGTATTTATTTACCAAATCATAAAATGGTGAGACATCCAATTGATGATTTTTTAAATATGATTTGATAATGCTTTTTAATTGTTTGCCATTGTCGCGCGTTACTGATTTTTGAATTTCGTTATAATCAAGATCAATTGCGTTATTGATAACTTTTTCGATTGAAACGTTTTGCCACAATTTAAGTGCGAGCTCAAACTGATTCGTTGCAACAAAAAAACCGTTAAGTGCTCCGATTGATGTACCGGTGACAACTTGAAAATCGATATTTAATTCGCGAAGAGCTTTCCAGGCGCCCATTTCGTATGCTCCAAGTGAACCTCCGCCGGATAAAACTAGTGCTCTTTTCATCTTTTAATCCTCGTTAAATATTCTTCTTTAGATAGTGAACGCGAGACAATATCAATTAAATCTTTTTGTCCTGGCTGCAAAACATCCTCTTCAATACCATCAATATGATAGCCGCATTTTTCTTGTACGCGCATACTCGCTAAATTACGGGCATCTGCGCGAATGATGATACGTTTAAAATCCGCTTTATTAAAAGAAAAATTAGTAATCGTATTTAACGCTTCACTCATGAAACCCTGATTCCAATAGGCTTCGCTCAACACGTAACCAATTTCGCCTTCATTAAGATTTTTATTGATTTTGACAAAATCAATTGAACCGATTAATTGCTGTGACTTCTTATCGATTATCGCCCAAGCAAAAAAGTAGGGATCGTTATACTTTTCAAGAATCGCATCAAGAAATTCATGAGTAACCTGCAAATCTTCGTGTGGTGACCATGTTAAATAACGGGTAACTTCTTGATTATTACAATAGTTGATAAACATCATCATTTCGTCACCTTTTTGAAAACGACGAAATTGGAGCCGCGGGGATTCGAGCCTAATTGTGCCAATCGGTTTCATTTTGTTTCCTCTTTAAGTAAGTCGGTGACAATATAACTAGCAATTAATAATCCCATAGCTGGCGGTACGAATGGTGATGACGCCGGTGTCCTTTGATGAACATCGCGTGGCTTTTCAAGCGAAGTCGCAACGGTTAACTGAGCAATATTATTTTTGCGACATTGCGTGCGCACAATTTTTGCAAATGGATCATCTTTTGTCGTGAATATATCCATAATGCGTAACATTGAAGGATCAAGCCGATTACCCGCGCCCATCGCAGAAATAATTGGTGTATCAGTATTTTTTGATTTTACAATAAGTGCAATCTTGCTCTTAAGCGTATCAATCGCGTCAACAACATAATCAAAAGAAGAAAAATTAGCATTAATCAGCCATGCTTCATCAATAAAAAGATTAAAACCATAAATGTTTGTAGCAGGGTTAATATCGAGTATCAGATTTTGCATGGTTTCTACTTTGGCTTTACCCACAGTTGAATGAAATGCTAACAATTGACGATTGATATTACTAAGTTCAATCTCATCAAAATCAAAAAGATAAAAAGTCCCAATGCCCGCGCGAGCTAGAGCAAGTACTGCGGCACCACCAACACCGCCAAGACCAAAAATAGCAACAGTTTTACTTGCTAAAGATTGACGTTTTTCTTGACCAACCAATTGATCAAAGCGGGCAAATTGTTCTTCATTGACCATAATAAATTATTATACCTCATCTATTTGCTCTAACACAAAGAGGGTGTTTAATATATAATAATCTAGATATTATACGAAGCGAGGTTATTTATGATTTTTGCAACTTTATTCCCCTTTTTAAGCGAAACAACGACAAATGGACCATTATGGTGGATGATCACTGTTGGTGTTGTATTCATTAGCGCTTATGCTTTAATGTTAACTTTTTCGAAGTGGCGCGCCTATATTGCCGCAAGTGCCGCCGGTCTTTTTCTATTAACATACTTGATTTGGTCGCTAGTTGATCCTACGATGTGGGCAACATTTGCGAAAACATTTTATAAAGATGGCACAACTGGTGGGGTTGACTGGAATGTCATCTTAATGATTGCCGGTACAATGGGTCTTGTCACGATGTTTATCGAAAGTAAAATGCCCGCATTACTTGCAGACAAAATTATCGAAAAAACGCCGAACGCTAAATGGGCAATGATTTCACTCTCTGTATTTGCGGGTATTATTTCGGCCTTTATTGATAATGTTGCAACTGTTTTAATTGTGGCGCCAATTGTCATTAATGTAGCGCGGAAATCTGGTATTAATCCAATTAAAGGCTTAATTGCCATTGCTGTTGCGTCAAATCTTGAAGGAGCCGCCACACTTGTTGGTGATACAACATCAATTATTACAGCTGGCCATATGCATTTAAATTTCGCTGACTTCTTCTGGTATCATGGGCGGCCATCACTGTTTTTTGTTAATCAAATTGGCTTGTTGCTTGCGACATTAACGCTTTTGTTTGTTTTTCGTAAAGATACACAAAAAATTACATCGGATGGTAAAACAATCGTTAAAGATTATTTTCCTTCCTTCCTCATGCTCGCACTTGTTGGCCTATTAATTGTTGCTTCATTTATCGCTTGGCCAGATACTTATGTCTCGAATTTAATTAATGGTCTTATTTGTATCAGCCTTATGATTGTTGGCGTGATATATTCAAGTCTACGTAAGCGCAATCTTTCACCATTAAAAGAAACCATTCATGGCATTGATTTCCAAACAATCCTCATGCTCGTTTCAATTTTTATTATGGTCTTCGCGCTCACCCAAAGCGGAATTGTGGCGATGATTGGTCAAGGTATTTCTTCGCTCGCTGGGGATAACGTTTTTCTTGCTTATACGATAATTGTATTTGTTTCAGTTTTAGTTAGCGCCTTCATCGATAATATTCCGTATGTGGCAATGATGCTTGGCGTTGTTGAAATTATTGCTTATAACTTTGCTGGTTCACCTCAATTTGCCCATCTTGGTGCTGAAGCATATTTGATTATATCGACACCTCTATATTTCGGCCTATTAGTCGGATCAACACTTGGGGGAAATCTCACACCAGTCGGGGCTTCTGCAAACATCACAGCAATGGGAATTTTACGCAAGCAGGGATATGAAGTATCGACCGGTGACTTTATGAAAATATCACTTCCCTATACTTTAGCGGCTGTCTTATCCGCTTATGGAATCGTTTGGTTGTTATTTGGTCTACAAATCAGTTTATAAGTTGATGAAAAAGATTTTTAAGCTCAGCGGCAAAGCTGGGCTTTTTCTTTTTGCGTTTTAAACTTCATGCTATACTAAATTAAAGAGGTATTAATATGGATATCAAAGCAATTGTTCTAGAACAGAAAAAGTTTTTTGCAACCGGACAAACATTAAATTATCAGTTTCGCCTTGATGCATTAAAAAAGTTGCTCGCCGCTGTTCATCGTCATGAAGAAGATATATTTCAAGCCTTGAAAGCCGATCTCGGGAAAAGTCAATTTGAGGCTTATTTGACCGAGGTTGGGATGGTTTATAGTGAATTAAACCACACAATTAAACATCTCAAAAAATGGATGAAACCGGAAAAAGTTAAAAATCCTTTAGCCAACTTTCCTGGTAAAGCTTGGCGTCAACCTTCGCCCTTTGGTAATGTTCTAATTATGTCGCCATGGAATTATCCAATCTTACTTACTTTGGATCCATTAATTTGTGCCTTATCCGCCGGCAATACCGCGGTAGTCAAACCTGGAAGTTATTCTAAGAATGTCTCACTCGTACTTAATACGATGCTTAGCGAAATTTTTGAACCTAATTATGTTGCCGTTGTGCTTGGTGGACGGCAAGAAAACGCCGAATTACTCGACCAAAAATTTGAGTACATTTTCTTTACTGGTTCTCCGCAAATTGGCCATCTTGTTCAAGAAAAAGCTTCGGTTCACTTAACACCGATTACGCTTGAACTCGGTGGTAAATCGCCAACAATTATTGACGAAACTGCTAATATCAAACTCGCGGCAGAACGCACCGTATTTGGAAAATTCCTCAATTGTGGTCAAACATGTGTGGCCCCCGACTATTTCATCGTTCATGAATCAGTTCACGATCAATTTGTCGAAGAGGTGAAAAAAGAAATCGTTCGGCAATTTGGTCCGAAGCCATTAGAAAATGAAAATTACGGTAAAATCATTAACGAAAAACATTTCACCCGGGTCTCGGGTCTTATTCATCCAGATAAAATCGTTTTTGGTGGAACCATCGACGCTGAACATCTACGAATTGAACCAACAATCTTGGACCATGTCACGTTTGATGATCCAGTCATGGGTGAAGAAATTTTTGGACCAATTATGCCAATTATGACTTATAAAGATGATAACGAAGTCGAAGAAATGATTGCAAAAAATCCAACGCCATTAGCGCTATACTTATTCACGACCCGTCGCGAATATGCTAGTTACCTCACACAAAAAATCTCTTTTGGTGGCGGTTGCATTAATGACGTAATTGTCCATCTTGCATCAAACCATATGCCATTTGGTGGTGTTGGTAACTCCGGGATGGGATCTTATCATGGAAAATGGGGTTTCGAAACCTTCTCACATTACAAGAGTATTCATGAAAAAAAGGCATGGCCTGATTTACAGTTAAGATACCAACCATACTCAAAAAAGAAATTAAATCTTATTAAGAAGTTCTTAAAATAAAGCCAAGGGAGTTCGCTTGAACTCCCTTTTTTTAATCAGTGATTAGTCCAACTGGACAATGGTCAGAACCATAAACTTCAGTAAAGATGAGGGCATCTTTAATTTTTGATTTTAATCTTTTAGAAACAACAAAGTAGTCAATTCTCCACCCCGCATTTTTTTCGCGTGCAAAAAAGCGATATGACCACCAAGAATATTTAATCACATCTGGATAAAGTTCGCGAAATGAATCAATGAATCCCGCATCAAGTAGTTTAGTAAAAGCTTCGCGTTCTTCATCACTAAAGCCAGCGTTTTTATGATTAGTATCGGGATTCTTTAAATCAATCTCCTGATGGGCGACATTGAGGTCGCCGGTAAGGATTACGGGTTTCACTTTATCTAATTCCACTAAGTATTCGCGTAATTTTTCTTCGTAAACCATTCGATATTCGAGACGGCGAAGTCCATCTTGTGAATTTGGACTGTAAACGTTTACTAAATAAAAATCTGGGTATTCGAGTGTGATTGAACGACCTTCGTCGTTATAAACACCCTCGTTATTAAGCCCATAATGCACATTTAGTGGTTCTTCTTTGCTGAGGACAAGCGTTCCAGAATAACCCTTCTTTTCGGCAGAGTTCATATATAAATGATAGCCTGTAAAATCGACTTCTAATTGTTCGGGTTGCATTTTAGTTTCCTGTACACAGAAAATATCCGCATCAACCGCGTGGAAAAATTCTAAAAACCCCTTATTAAGGGCGGCACGTAGGCCGTTTGTATTCCATGATATTAATTTCATAAAGCACCTCATATAACATTGTTATAATTTTATCACATATCCCTCATTCATTTGAAAGCATCTGCATTTGTCGTAAGCATATAGAACTCTTTAATGATAAATAGTTGGTATAATGATGGAAGAAAGTGAGGATTCAGTAATATGAATTTTGAAAAATATTTATCCAGCCGCCGTTCCATATATAAACTCGGTAAAAACACCAAGTTATCAGTTGAAGAAATTGAAAACCTCGTCAGTATTGCCACTAAATACGTGCCTTCGCCATTTAATGATCAAAGTCAACGCGTTGTGCTTTTATTAAATGATAATCACGAAAAATTTTGGGATATCGTCTATCAAGAATTGAAAAAAATCGCTCCGCCAGAAAATCTAGCAAAAACAGAAGAAAAGCTTAAAAACTTTGCTAATGGTATTGGCACAATTCTATTTTTCGATGATAAAACTGTGACCGATGGTTACGGAAAACAATTTCCACTATACGAAGAAAACTTCCGTGTGTGGTCTGAGCACGCCAATGCCATGTTGCAATATATCTTGTGGCTTGAATTGAGTAAAGAGGAACTGGGTGCGTCTTTACAACACTATAACCCCGTGATTGATCAAGCAATTAAAAAGGCATTTAATCTCCCATCCGAATGGAAACTAATTGCCCAAATGCCATTTGGTGAGATTCTTGAAGCAGCAAATCCAAATAAAACATTTATTGAACAAAAAGAAAAATTTCTCGTGCTTAAATAATTTATATAAAAACCCGCTTAGTTACCTATGCGGGTTTTCAATTATCTATTCAACGTGAACTTTTTTAAGTTTTGCGTAAGCGCTATGCCCGTTAACGTATTTTATTTTAACTTCTTTTTCAATTAATGGTGCTAAATAGCGTTTCATCAACTCGCCCTCACCATGAATATCTGCGACAAGTTCAGCGGGTATTTTTTTTTCAGCATTAGCAATTTTACCAAGATGCTTTAAGGTAAAAGTCGCCTTATATGGCACATCTGATTTTCGTTTAATCACAACCATCGCGTTATTTTTACCAGCAATAACCGCTTTAACGGCTTTGGCGGAAACTTTGATTGCTTCGTATGAATCAGTAGCAGAAATATTTAGTGGATTTGAGCGTTGCATCAACGAAAATTCAATTGGACGAACACCAAAACCAAAACGATCTTTTAATTCTTCACCAAGCATGTTCGCAACACCACCTAATTGTTGATGGTTAAAAGCGTCAACGGAGATGTTTTTTCCAGGTAAGAAAGCTTGAACACCTTCTGAGATAACAATAAACGCCGTCTTTTTCTTGTCATACACACTCTTTGTATGTGCACAAAACGCCTCAAGATCGAATTTATCTTCCGGTAAATAAATCGCATCGGCTTTAAATTCTTTTGGTAGCAGCGCGGCACTAGCGGTTAACCAACCAGCATTACGACCCATAACTTCGACGATAACAACTTTGCCTTTATAGTAAGAATTATTGTCAATTTGAATATCTTGTAAAGTTTGAATCACATATTTAGCCGCACTTGGATAACCTAAACAATGGTCGGTAAAAAATAAATCGTTATCGATTGTTTTTGGAACGCCAATCACCGCGCAATCAACATTATTATGTTCGAAGAATACTGATAATTTATGGCAAGTATCCATTGAATCATTACCGCCATTAATTAAAAGATAACCAATGTCATGCTTTTTAAGCGTGGCGATGATTTTTTCATAATCGGGATGGTTGTGATTTTGAGGAAGTTGATAACGCACGGTGCCAAGCGCAGCGCCTGGTGTCTGTTTTAATAACTCAATAACTTCTTTATCTTCGGCCCGTAGGTCAATTAAGTTGTCATTTATTAGTCCGGAAACTCCATAGAGGGCTCCATAGATTCCAGAAATTGCTTCTGGGTGTTTTATTGCTTCTTTAATTACTCCATAAAGTGAAGTATTGATGACGGATGTTGGTCCGCCTGATTGTAGATAGGCGAGTGCACGTTTACGCATAGTTATCTCCTTCGAATTTAATATTTTCAATAAATCTCATCTATTTAATCATTTATTGATGAGACTTTCAAGCGTGTTAAGGCACGATTAAGTGCCGCTTGTGCACGTTGAACATCAACATTATCACCTTGACGGCTTTTTTCTAAACGCGCTTCGGCTCTTTCTTTAGCGGCTAAAGCACGGGCAACATCAATTTGATTGCTGCTTTCAATCGCACCACCAAGAATATACACTACATCGCGTTCGCTATTTAAAACCCCATGAGAGATCGCATAATGGATTGTTTTTTTGTTCTTGCCTTGTTTGACAGTAATGATTCCCGTTTGTAGCAAAGACAAAACAGGATAATTACGATAAAGCACAGTTAAACTTCCGCGTTCAGTTGGAACTAAAACACGTTCAATCTCGTCATTGAACAATTCCTTTTCCGGCGTCAGAATAACCAAACGAAATTTCGCCATATTAATCCATTGTTTCCGCTTTCGCGACTGCTTCTTCAACAACGCCGATATAAAGGAATGCCTGTTCAGGTAGATGATCATATTTACCCGATAAAATTTCTTTGACACTGCGGACAGTTTCTTTCACGGGCACAAAAATACCAGGTGCATTATTAAAGGCTTCCGCGACATGGAGTGGCTGTGATAAGAAATTGCGCAAACGACGAGCCCGTGCAACTGTTGCTTTATCGGCTTCACTTAATTCATCGATACCAAGAATTGCGATGATATCAGCTAAATCACGATATTTTTGTAAAACAGCTTGCGCATCACGCGCGACTTGATAATGTTCTTCACCAACAAATTGTGGTGATAACGCTTGCGAAGTTGAACCTAATGGATCAACAGCTGGATATAAGCCTAAAGCGGCGGTGTTTTGATCAAGAACAGTTTTTGAATCTAGATGGGCGAAGGCGGTAGCGGGAGCCGGGTCAGTTAAGTCATCAGCCGGCACATAAATAGCTTGAATTGAAGTAATTGAGCCGTTCTTTGTTGATGTAATCCGCTCTTGGAGTTGACCCATTTCCGTTGCTAATGTTGGTTGATAACCGACTGCTGATGGCATCCGGCCAAGCAAAGCCGAAACTTCACTACCAGCCTGGGAGAAACGGAAAATATTATCAATAAACAATAAAACATCTTGTTTTTTCACATCGCGGAAATACTCCGCCATTGTAAGACCAGTTAAGGCGACACGCATTCTCGCGCCTGGTGGTTCATTCATTTGACCAAAGACGAGCGCGGTCTGCTTAATAACACCTGATTGCAACATCTCTAAATATAAATCATTACCTTCGCGTGAGCGTTCGCCAACACCGGCAAACACGGAAATACCGCTTTTTTCAGTCGCAATATTATGAATTAATTCTTGAATTAATACTGTTTTACCAACACCGGCACCACCAAAAAGGCCAACTTTTCCACCTTTTAAATATGGACACATTAAATCAATTACTTTAATGCCTGTTTCAAGAATTTCGCGTGAAACTTTTTGCTCCTTAAAACTTGGGGGATCACGGTGAATCGGTGCGTGTTTTTCATTAGAAAAATCGCCGCCTTTACCATCAATTGGTCGACCTAAAACATCGAACATCCGTCCAAGCGTTACATCACCGACCGGCACCGAGATTGGACCGCCTGTGTTTATTACTTCAAGGCCGCGAACAAGGCCATCAGTTGAACTCATTGCCACTGTACGGACGGTATCATCACCAATGTGCTGGGCAACTTCGACAACCAATTCACGATCTTGAATTTTAATTAAAAGTGCAGTCAATAAGGCCGGTAATTGATTTTCAGGAAATTGGATATCGACAATTGGACCAATTGCTTGAATAATTTTGCCGTTTACTAGTTTGTTTTCTTGCATATATCCTCCTTATAAGGAACCGCTGACTAACTCGGAAATTTCTTGTGTAATCGCCGCTTGTCGCGCCATGTTGTACTTGATATTTAATTCGTCTAACAAATCATTCGCGTTGTCGGTCGCTTGTTTCATCGCCATTCGCCGCGTTGATTGTTCAGATACTTGGGCGCTCATCAGTGTGAAATAAATCACGTTTTGTAAATACAACGGAATAAAACGGTCAAGAAACACTTTTTTATCTGGTTCAATCACCGGACCGATTGGTTCATTAACGTTTTTCCGCCCTTTTTTGTCTAAACCGCCTAATGGAAATAATGTAAACGAAGTTGCGCGGGTCTCAAACGAATTAATGTACTGATTAAAATGAAAAACAACTGATTGATATTCGCCACTAAAAAACGCGGTTTCAAGTGTTCTTTCTAACGGAAGAACGGTTGCCATTTTAATGCTTCCCCCAGCCTCCACAAATTGATTTTTAACATCAATATCCGCACGCCGAACAAAATAACGTTTGCTTCTTTTGCCAACTGCAAGCACCGTGTCGCCCGCTAAGATACGTTCATTAGCATAACTTAAAATTGTGTTGTTATAAGAACCGCAAAGCCCCATATCACTGGCAAAAACAACATGAAATGTTTTTGTTGCCCCATTTGGCGCATGCAAAAAGCGTGAATCTTCCGCATTCACTCCTAGAAGTAAATCAGCAAGAATCTTGTCGAGCATAGCCCGATATTGTTGATTTTGCATCAGGCGGTATTCCCATATTTTTAATTTCGTTACGGCCACCATTTCCATCGCACTCGTGATTTTTTCTGTTGCCGTGATTGAACGAATCCGCCGTTTGGCTGCTTGCATTTGTACTGACATTATTTATTGATAACCTCTTGATTGACTTCTATGTAATTACGAATGAATTCCTGTAATTGACTTTCAAGATCGCTATTAATAATTCCGGACGTAACTAGTGTTTGTAAATATTCTGGGTGCTCAATTTTAAGCGCTTCATACATTTTTGCAAGCACTGGACGTACTTGTTCAATTGGTGTTTTTTCCATCAAACGTTTTTGCACGGCGAAAAGTTCAAAAACTTGTTGTTGCACAGGGTATGGTGAATATTGTTTTTGTTTGAGAACTTCCATGAGAATTGCGCCATGGTGAAGAACTTTTTTAGTATTGACGTCGAGGTCGCTGCCAAATTGTGAGAATGATTGTAATTCGCGGTAATTAGCTAATTCAATTTTTAGACTACCAGCAACTTTTCGCATTGCCTTAATTTGAGCACTCCCACCAACACGACTAACCGATTGACCAGAATCAACCGCTGGACGTTGACCAGCATTAAACAACTCGGAGATTAAGAAAATTTGTCCGTCTGTAATGGAGATAACATTGGTCGGAATATACGCTGAACGATCGCCGGCTTGTGTTTCAATAATTGGTAAGGCCGTAATGGATCCACCACCATAATTTTTTGATAGTTTACAAGCGCGTTCCAATAAGCGACTGTGTAAATAGAAAATATCACCAGGGTAAGCTTCCCGTCCCGGTGGTCGTTTAAGTAAAAGTGAAATTGTCCGATAAGCGACCGCATGCTTGGATAAATCATCGAGCACAATTAAAACATCGCGCCCATTTTCCATCCATTCTTCTGCCATCGCCATGCCAGAATAGGGAGCAATTTGTTGCAATGGCGCTAGTTCACTCGCCGTGGCACTAACAATTGTTGTATATTCCATCGCACCAGCATCTTTTAAGCGTTCATGAATATCCGCAACACTGGATTGCTTTTGACCAATTGCGACATAAACGCAAAGGACGTTTTGACTTTTTTGATTAATAATCGCATCGATGGCAATTGCTGTTTTCCCAGTTTGCCGATCACCAATGATTAATTCGCGTTGACCGCGCCCAATCGGAATCATCGAGTCGATTGCTTTAATCCCTGTTTGAAGAGGAGTTTTGACTGGTTCGCGCATCATTACACCTGGCGCAATGCGTTCAATTGGCCGCGTTTTTGTGCTGACTATTTCACCGAGTCCATCAATCGGATGACCAAGCGCATCAACAACACGCCCAATAAGACCATCGCCAACTGGAACTTCAACAACACGCCCTGTCCGGTGCACAGTGTCACCTTCTTTTATATCATTTGCGTTACCTAATAAAACAGCACCAACACTATCGGGTTCAAGATTTTGCACCATGCCATAAACATCCCCCGGAAAAACTAAAAGTTCACCGAGCATTGCTTGATCAAGACCATAAATAATCGCGATGCCATCACCGACAGTCATCACGGTGCCGACATCTTTTTCAATAATTGGTGCTTCGTAATTTTTTATTTGCTTTTCAATTAGTTCTGCAATTTCATTCATTTTTAATTTCATAATTTTACCGCCTTTGTGCGTTGGAGATGGCTTTTGAGTTCAGTTATTTTAGCAAGAAGTGTGCCATCGTAAACTTGATCACGAATAATCACTTTAATTCCACCGATTAGGCGTTCATCAATGCGATTTATAAGCTCAACTTTTGTTCCACGTAGTATGGTCATTTTTTCTTCAATCGTCTTAACGTCATCATCTGATAAAGCGACAGCTGAATATATTATTCCCTCGTCAATCCCAAGAATCTTGTTTGCAAGGTTAACGAATTCACGGGTGACAATCGGTAATTCGCGTAGCCGTCGACGGTCAATCACCAACTTTAAAAAAGTAATAAAATCCGGTAATCGTAAATCCGCCAGAACTTTTTCCAATGTTTTTTTGCGCTCATTTTTTGTAACAAATTCACTCGTTAAGTACTTATAAAAACTTTCGTTGTTCTTCAATAAGTCATTGACAAAAATTAGCGCGTTTTTATACGCTTCAACCTCATTGTTTTCTTGAGCAATGCTAATCAGTGCATGAGCATAACGAAGCGCAACTTGATTCATTAAGCATTCACATCCTTCACGAAGTCTTCAAGTAAGCGGGCGTGATCAGTCGGATTAATTTCGCGTTTTAATACTTCCTTAGAAGCCTGAAGGGCAACATTAACAATTTGCGTTTGAATTTGCTCATGAGCATCAACTTTTGCTTGTTCGATTTCCGCGAGGGCTTTTGTTCTTTCCTTAGCCATTTCCGTTTTAACTTCTAAGAGCATTGCCTCTCGTGCGCGTGCGCTTGCTTCTTCGGCAGCAACAACAATTTGTGCCGCCTTTTGTTTTTCTAAGCGCACAAGTTCATCACTTGCTAAGAGTTTCTTCTCAAGTTCTTCTTTATCGCGTTTGGTTGTCTCAATATCTTCCAAAACAGCATTTGCGCGTTTATCAAGGATTTTTTTAACCGGCTTGTAAATTAAAAGCCAAACGATTAGCACAATAACGCTAAGCGCGAGCAATTGAGTAACAAGACCCCAAATATTGTCTGGAATAATCTTTTCAATAAAATCTTCTTTCGAAAAGGGTAACCCAGAAAAAACGACAATCTTATTGAACATTAACTTAATTACCTAAGAAGAAAATACTCAAGATTGCAATTAACAAGGCGTAAATACCGGTTGTTTCAACTAAGGCGACTGAAAGAATCATTGTTGACCGTAGTTGTGGGGCTTGTTCGGGTGAACGCATCATTGCTTCGATAGTCGTCGCACAAACGCGTCCTTCAGCAAGCGCGTTGCCCATACCACTGAGTGCAGCAATGCCCGCGCCAATAGCGACAAGACCGTTCGTGATGTCCGGCGTCGTGGTAGTCGCGAGAAAATCAGCGACCATTTGAATGAAATTTAGCATACTTAATCTCCTTTGTTTGCTATATATTACTCGTTTTCTTTGATGCTGCAATTGGTTGAGCGACATCTTCGGCTTGCTCATCTTCTTTGGCGATAAACATCATCGAAAGCGATATAAACACAATGATTTGAATGACGGCAGAAAATAGATCGAAATATAAATGTAGAAACGGGGTGACTAGGGGCGGTAAAATAATTGACCCGGCTGGTCCAAGTAGCGCGCCAAAAAGCGCGTTCGATAATCCGCCTAGTGCCCAATAGACCAATCCCATTAATGAAAATCCCGCGAGCGCATTGCCGAGCAAACGGAAGGTAAGCGAAATTAACGGGGACCACATACTAATCAAGTTAATTGGTAAAAATAAGGGAAACGGTTCAATAAAGCGTTTGAAGTAACGCCATTTTTGCGCGCGCATTGCGACGATATGAATCATGATAAAAGTAACTAAGGCAAGCGATAACGGCGTTACAATATTTGCCATCGGCGTTGGTAAACCAATAAGACCTAAAATAAACGCTAAAAACATATAAATAGCGACTGCTAACCAATAAGGAGCCATTCCCTGATATTTTGAACCCATCGAATTTTTTGTCATGTTGTCAAATGTCGAAACACCAATTTCCACAACATTAATTAGACCTTTGGGTTTTGCAAGCGGATCAGTACGTTTGGCCTTAATAGCAATGATGATACCAAGAATCAAGACAATCACCACGACAATTAATGAAGCATATACTTCTGGAACAATGCTTGGCTCCCAACTCCAGGAGAAATCAAATAAGAACATTATTTAAGCTCCTTTGTTTGGGGTGTCGGCGATTGTTTTCTTTTATCGAGAAAACCGAATAAATAAATTGCTAAACGAATAGGAAAATAGCCACCGAAAACGGTAAATAGATTAAAAATATGAATCTCTAGTTTATATGTTAAAAAAGCGGCAACAAAAAGGCCGGCGCCATAAAGAAGGAACCGTCCGGAGAAAAATAGCATCACTAAACCAATGCCTTTCGCATTTCCGCTTGTTAAAACGCGTGCTTGTAGAACAAGAAGGCCAAAACACGCTAATGAAATGAACGCACCTAATAACCAACCAAGCAATAAATCAATACCCGTTGGAACCAATAAAAGCAAAGCAAAAATTGCGGCACCAAGCACGTATAGTGCAATTGCCAAGAGAGTGATTTTTTGATTTGTCGACAGATTTTTACAGTTCATCTTTTCTCCATAACAAAATTACTATAAGGAATTATAACACAAATATACATATTTATCGGTGCAACTGGCTAAAACAAGATGTTATAATTCTTCAATATTTTTTAAATCTTTTGCAATTAAAACAACGCGTTTTTGCGCTTCTTCTTTTGTGATTTCACCCTTTAGATATTGGTGAATTAACATTGCAACTTCTTTAGCCCCGTCTTGATTTAAACCCCGTGTAGTTAAAGCGGCTAAGCCAATTCGAATGCCACTCGTCACACTCGGGCGTTCTTGATCACCAGGTAGCATATTTTTATTCACGGTTACATTTATTTCTTCAAGCATTTTTTCAACTTGTAGACCTGTGAGGTTAAAACTTTCTTTTGTGTTAAGCAAGAATAAGTGATTTTCTGTTCCTGAAACAATATCACCAAGTTGTGCAAAAGTGGCAGCGGTGACTTTTGTATTTTGAACAACCGCTTCAGCATATGCTTTAAACGCTGGCAAACTCGCTTCATAAAAGCATTGAGCCTTAGCGCCAATAATATTTTCGAGTGGTCCACCTTGAAGCCCTGGAAAAGTCGCTTTATTAATTTTCTTAATAATTTCTTCATTATTTGTAAGGATAATTCCGCCACGGGGACCACGTAAGGTCTTATGGGTTGTCGATGTCACAACATCAGCATAAGGAATTGGTGAAGAGTGCACGCCACCAGCAATTAAACCCGCGACATGTGCCATGTCGACCATAAAAATTGCATCTATTTTCTTTGCAATCGCACTAATCCGCGCAAAATCTATTTCAAATGGATAAGATGAAAAGCCGGCTAAAATCATCTGTGGGTGTTTTTCAAGTGCTAATTCTTCAAGTCGATCATAGTCAATGTGCGCATCACTACCAAGATGATAATGAAGAATTTGATAATATTTAGCGGAGAAATTAACCGGTGAACCATGGGTTAGATGGCCGCCTTCATCAAGACTTAGTGAAAGAATTGTATCGCCGGGGTTTAAAAGCGCGTAATAAGTAATCATGTTCGCGCTTGAACCGGAATGTGGTTGTACATTGGCGTATTTTGCCCCAAATAAATCGCAAAGCAAATTAATTGCAAGTTGTTCAACATCATCGATGTTTTGGCAACCACCATAATAGCGTTTGCCGGGGAATCCTTCCGCGTATTTATTCGTCAAAACGGAACCACAAAGGGCACGGACTTCTTGACTGGCAAAATTTTCTGAAGCAATTAACTCAAGCCCCTCATTTTGCCGCGCAGTTTCATTAGCAAGATAACTTTTCAACAATTCGTTCATAAATAACATTCTCCTTAACTTGTTTGTTCGCTATAATTATAAAGACTGCAAGTGAAAATTGCATTAGCAATACGATGGTTTATAATAATTTCAAAAGAGGTTTCTACAAATGAATAAACGGCGAATGAAAAACGAAGCGTTAATTGCCCCGTTTTTAGTCCAACCAATTGCTCATCGTGGATTACACGATGAACAAAAAGATGAAAATTCTCTTTCCGCATTTCGGGCAGCGGTCGAACACCGCTACGCGATTGAACTTGATGTCCATTTAACAAAAGACGGTCAACTTGTTGTTGTTCATGATTCTTCATTGGAACGTGTCACTGGTCAAAACGGGATTGTTGAACAAATGGAATTAGTACAAATCCGTCAATATGTACTAAAATTATCCGGCGAAAAGATTCCGTTATTAAGTGAAGTGCTTGAACTTATTAAGGGCTATGTTCCCCTGCTTGTTGAATTAAAAGTCAGTAAAAACGGAAAATCATTAGCCGATGCCACAATTGCCTGTTTAGCACGTTATAAGGCTAAAACGATGATTGCAATTCAATCATTTGATCCTTTGGTGATGAAATATTTACGCAAGACATACCCAAAAGCTTATGCCTATGGACAATTAGCCTCGCGCGATATCGGAAATAACCAACCTGGTTATGTGCATTTTCTTTTTAACACGATGTTAATTAATTTAATTTCGAAGCCAAATTTTACTGCCTATGATATTAATTATCTACCACGTTTTAAAATTAAATGTATTCGGCGCCGGATGCCGCTTCTTACTTGGACAGTTGATAATGAAGAAAAATTAAAACTCGCTAATAAAGTCGCTGATAACATTATTTTTGAACATCTTATTCCGTAATCTTCGTCATCAGTTTTGATTTATTTCATGGGAACATGATAAATATAAAAAAGAATGGAGCTAATCTTATGGTGGAAGAGAAAAAAGTGCAAAGTCCAGGCTGGAAATTGAACACAAAACAGATTTTTTATGTTGGTCTCGCGTTTTTACTAATTTCGATGTTTTGGGGTCTTTATGACCAAACGATTAAAATTATTTTGCGTAATCGTTTTGGGCTTGACCACACAATCTCGGGGGTTGTGCTTGGATTAGATAATTTCCTCGCATTAATTTTCCTACCATTATTTGGTGCCTGGTCAGATAAAACAAGATCAGGTTTGGGAAAAAGAAAGATTTATATCTTAATTGGCACGATTTCGGCAGCAATCTTGCTTGTCGTGCTTGGTATCGTTGATGCTTGGCAATTTAATTCAATCGACGCTCATCAGGTTTCACAAGTGCTTGGTGATTCAACAAATGGGTTTTATTTCACAGTAGGCGGAGTGCCTTGGGATGCTGATATCACACAAGCGGGTCTTCAACCTCTTGTGATGAGTAGTGAACTTGTCGCTGACGCACGAGCGGCTTATATTTTAAAAAATATAACGCAACCAAACTGGCATATCTTTACCATTTTCATGGTTGTTTTGTTCTTCTTATTAATGGCGATGTGTTCGTTTAGAACTCCGGCTGTTGCTTTGATGCCTGATGTGACAATCAAACCTTTACGGTCCAAAGCAAATGCAATTATTAACGCCATGGGTACAATTGGCGGTGCAATCACAATCCTTGCTGGTATGATGCTCGGTGATTTAGAATACGTTAACGCCGCGGGATCTTTACACTATATTCCGTTATATGCACTAATCGCTGGCTTAATGTTAGTTTTCCTTTCCATATTTATGTTTTTGGTCAAAGAAGTTAAATGGGCAAAACAAATGGAGGAAGACTCCTTTAAATATGGTATTGAAACAAAAGAAGACGTCGAAAATGTCAAACAAAATAAAGAAGTTAAAATGCCACGCGCTGTATTCATCAGCTTCGCATTAATTTTATTATCAGTCTTCTTATGGTTCTTCTCTTATAACGCTGCGTCGAGCGCGATTGCCTCCTATGCCGATGAAGTTTTAGGTATTAGCAATACGTTTGCGGTCACCGCGATTGGCTTTGTCACCGCGCTGCTTTCTTTTTATCCCGTCGCACTTGTTTCGCACAAAATTGGACGCAGAAAAACTATTCTAATCGGTATTGCTGTAATGTTTACTGGTTTTATTTTTGCAACACTATCCGGTGAACTTGGCATCTTTTGGTTCCTATACTTAGGTATGGCCATCATTGGTGTTGGTTGGGCAACCATTAGCGTTAACTCGTATCCGATGGTTGTCGAAATGTCCCATGGGGCAAATATTGGCAAATATACTGGTTATTATTATTCGGCAAGTATGCTAGCACAAATATTAACACCTTTTATTTCTGGTTTATTTATGGATGCCTTGGGTACGCGGGTATTATTCTATTACTGTCTTTTATTCGCTTTATTAGCCTTTATTCCAATGTTCTTCGTCAAACACGGCGAGCCTAAAACATACGAAGAAGCGCAAACAACAATCAAAAGCGAAGAATAAATGCATTAACTCGTTAAAAATAGATGAATAAAACTGATTTTAATGGTAAGTCACTACTTCCGTTAGTTAACAAAAAACTCTTTTTGCTTGATCAAGATGGCACTCTTTATAAGGGGGACCATCTTTTCCCGGCAACAAAGAAATTTTTAGCTGCCTTAAAAAAGGCAAATATCAGTTATATGTTTATCACCAATAACTCATCACGGAGTATTGAAGATTATGTGATGAAGATGGAAAAACTGGGAGTAAATACCTCACCTGAAGAGTTTTATACATCGGTCGAAGCAACTCTTTTATATTTAAAAAAACATCATCCAAATAAGACGGTTTATCCTGTCGGAACCGCTTCTTTTATCAAAGCGTTAACCGATAATAAAATTCTACTCGCTTCGCCAGAAAAGGCGAATATTGCCCTTTTATCCTATGACACGGAACTCACTTATGAAAAACTTTTTGCCCTAAGCAAAATGTTAACACTCCGTGATGTAACTTATCTTGCTACCAATCCTGATTGGGTATGTCCAACTGATTTTGGGTTTGTTCCTGATTGCGGCTGCATCGCTTTTATGATGCAAAAAGCTACGGGCAAAACACCAATTTATATCGGTAAACCTTCGCCATTAATGATTGAAACAATTATTGAAAATTTGCATCTACAAAAAGAGGATGTTGTCGTAGTTGGTGACCGCCTTTATACCGATATTAAGAGCGCCCAAAATGCTGGTGTTGATTCAATTGCTGTTTTATCGGGCGAAGTAACGCTTGAAGAAATAGAAAAAAGCCCCCAACCACCGACCTATGTCATCAATGATGTTGGAGACTTAATCAATCTATTTAAATAAACGGGTGCGCCCGTTTTTTTAAATGGTAAAATCGCCTTTTTGATATAACTTGGCCCGCCGAAAAATTAAATCAATCACAAACACTAAGATGATTGGTAAGACAATTTCCATCACAAGAATTGCGATTGCGGTATACCAACTTGAACCCATTTCTGCCCAAGTTCCGAATTGGCCAACCAAACCACTTGTACCCATTCCAGCACCAGTTTTATTACATTGAATCTTAAATAAAGTTGTGGCAATTGGACCAAGAATAGCTGATGTAATAATTGTTGGTAACCAAATAATTGGTTTTTTTAAGATGTTTTTAAATTGCAGCATTGATGTGCCAATCCCCGTGGAAATTGTGAGGCCAATTGAATTATCTTTTCTTCCTTGGATAGCAAACCCCAACATTTGAACAGAACATCCCACGACAGCAGCGCCTCCGGCTAAACCAGAAATGTTAAAGGCAATCGCAATCGCTGCACTACTAATCGGAGCAGTTAAGGCCATACCCATGACGACAGCAATAATAATTCCCATCAATAGCGGTTGATATGTGGTCGCTGTATTAATAAATTGCCCGATTAGTACCGTAACATAGTGGACCGGAAAATCTAGAATAAACGTAATCAAACCACCAAAAATCGCATAAATCAACGGAATTATAATAATATCGACCGGAGTTTCTTTTCTTAAAATCAAATTAACAATCGCAATTGTGGAAGTCACAACAATATAAACGACAAGTGGATCATTACTAAATCCAAGATAAGTAATGTTACTTGCAATCCCACCAACCGCGGCTACGGCGACTAATTTTAAGCCCTTGAGTTCAAGGCTAAGGCCAATTCCAACAGCAATGCCCACGCCCATTAAAGCTTTCAAAACATTACCAAGTGCGATTAAACTTGCGCCAATATTCCACAAACGACCGAATAAAGAAAAGTCATAGTTAATTAAAGTGCCTATTTGGCCAATGATTACGCCGATGATTAATGTCGCAAAAAGACCCTTGGCCATTCCGTTACTTGTTTTAATTAGGTATGCTAAAAAACGTTTACCAATTTCTTTCCATTTTTCACGTCCAGGTTTGTTTTTGCTGGGCACGCTATTAGACTTTTCCTCAACAGGTAAATCTGATGAAACTATAGGTTGTTCTTCTTTTATTTCGTCTTTTTTCATACTTTAGAATATACGCTAAAAAAACTATTTCTTCCAGACAATTAAAAGCACTTACACCACGAATCTATTAAAAAGCCAACTTTATTGATTCATTTTAATCATTTGTTGAATGCGTGCGAGAATAAGATCGATTGCTACTTGGTTGTATCCGCCTTCTGGAACAATAATGTCAGCATACACTTTAGAAGGCTCAACATAAAGATCATGCATGGGGCGAACCGTTTTTAAATATTGTTCTTCAATGCTTTTAAGTGTGCGCCCGCGTTCAATCATATCGCGCTGAATCCGACGTAAAAGTCGGACATCGCTTGGAGTATCTACAAAAATTTTAAAATCAATTAAAGTGCGAATTTCTTCGATTGCCAGCACAAGAATTCCTTCAACAATGACGACCGGTGTCGGCTCGACTTCAACACGCACATCTTCGCGTAAGTGTGTAGCAAAATTATACTGTGGTCGCTTTATGCTTTTACCAGCTTTTAAAGTTTCTAGGTCGTGTTTAATAAGCGGTATATCAAACGCTTTTGGGCAATCATAGTTCACATCATCGCGTTCACTGGCACTTAACTCGGGCCGATGACGATAATAATTGTCCAAACGCATAATCGTCACGCTGTCGGGTGGACTAATTTCCGCTAAATGATCGGTTAGCGTTGATTTGCCTGATGCCGTGCCGCCCGTAATCCCGATAAAAAATACTTTATCCATTTTTTATCCCCTTATTATTTTACCAAACATCACATTTTTTAAAAAGAAACAGCATTTCTAATAAGCCGTGGATGGCATTGACAATCAAAAAATATTAATATTTATTTAATCATTCAAAAACATCTTGTGGATTATTTAAATACGCTTGAATTTTATTAAAGCCATCTGCTAATGGCTTGCCAGAAATAAGTGCGTGATGAACGTTGATATTGATGTGCATCGTAACTTTTTCTTCTTCAATATGAAACTTATCCCAAGTAATTCGGGGTATGTAGGCTAAAAGAGTGTTGTCCATCGGGTGCGTAATAGCGCTAAATTCCATCCAAGGTGTACTACTAAAATAAAATTGATCAAACCGTTCATCAATTTGTGGATTATTGAGGGCTTGCCCTTTTTTAATATCGGCAATTTCGCGTTTTGCGTCTTGTAAAAAAGTTGCAAAATCAGCACGGATATCAACATTATCACAATTATCATATAAACCAACATCGGTCATAATAGTAAAAGCTGGGTCAATTTTATCAAAAAATAAAATATCTTCTCCGTTATAGCGATAACGAAATTCGTTTACTTGATTTAAAGCTTTGGTAACAAGATAAATAAGCGAAAGATATATCGGATATTCGTGATTTTTCACATATTGATAAAACGTCGTGATATCTACAAGTGACGTAATTCCATAAGTTGGATCGGTATAATTTGAAAAAAGGACAAAGTGTTTGCGTCCGTTAAAATCTTGGACTTTTATTTTCGCAAATTGATTCATCGTGTTTATTCCAAGCCGATAATTTTAGATAACGGCGAGCCCCTTTGTATCAATTTTAGCAATAATTCCCGCAATTACACGCATATATTGATTATTCGCCATTAGATGCAGTAAAAAATAATAAATAATTAGTAATAATAATCGAAGAATATTGTGTTTTTTTATACAAATAAGTAAAAATGCTTGAAAATCGATTGATAAGCGAATGATAATGAAAATAGTATCGCTTTCTCTTTATTTTGTATCGAACAGTTAGGAGAACATATGTTTAAAATCGAAAATCTGCGATTTAGTTATCCTAAAGCAGAAAAGGCAGCAGTAAATAATATTAGTTTTGAAATTTATAAAGGTGAAATATTTGGCTTTCTGGGGCCTTCTGGGGCTGGTAAAAGCACAACACAAAAAATTCTAATTAAGTTGTTAGATAATTACCAAGGTCAAATATTTTATGATGGAAAAGATTTGAAAACGCTTGGTCAATCGTTTTATGAAGATATCGGCGTTTCTTTTGAAATCCCAATTCATTTTTCAAAGCTTACCGCAGTCGAAAATTTATCTTTTTTTGCAAAACTCTATCAAAATAAAGCTGATATCAACGAACTTTTAAAAAAAGTCGGACTTTATGAAGATCGCAATAAAAAAGTTGGTGAATTCTCAAAGGGAATGAAAGTGCGACTTAATTTTTGTCGCGCGCTCCTTAACAATCCCAAAATGCTTTTTTTAGATGAACCAACAAATGGTCTCGATCCTGCTAACGCAATGATCTTAAAAAACATGATTAAAGACTTTAAGAAAAATGGCGGTACTGTTTTTATCACCTCACACATTATGAGCGATATTGATCAGCTTTGTGATCGCGTTGCCTTTATCGTTGATGGTCAACTAAAACTGATCGACACTCCGCGCAATCTCAAACTGCAACATGGTAAAAATATTGTGAAGATTGAATATTTAGAAGATGGTGTTTTAGCAAGCCGCGAGTTTCCCTTGGTGGATTTAGGAAACAATCCGGACTTCAATCAAGTAATTAAAGCCAATCAAATTCAAACCATCCATAGCGGCGAAACGACGCTTGAGGATATTTTTATTCGTGTAACTGGAGTGAATCTTGATGATGAATAAATTTATACATTTGCTCATCGGTGAGTTTACACGGCTAAAAAAATACAATGTTATCTTAGTAAATTTACTGGTAACAGCCATCTGGCTTTTAGCTTTATATTTCATTGAAGATAATAATCTTTTTAATTCAATGTTGCCGTTCATTTTGATGATCGATACTACAATGATGGCGTCGTTATTCATTGGAGCGACAATGTTTTTTGAAAAAAGCGAGCAAACAATTGCGACTTTACTTGTAACACCGAGCTCCCACCATATGCATATCTGGGCAAAGGTTGTTGCCAATACGGTTCATATGCTTTTTGGTTCAATATTAATTGCGTTAATTTTTTATTTTGTGCGTCAGGTTGAAATTAATTTCTTTTATCTATTAGTTGCCTTGCTACTAACGACAATCTTTCATAGTATTCTTGGGTTTGTTTTCTCATATTTATCGAAAGAATTTACTTCAATGTTAATGGTCATGATGGCCTATAGTTTGCTATTTATGATTCCAACCATTCTTTATAATTTCAATATTATTTTTGTTGGAGATGTTTATAAATACATTCTGATCCTCTCTCCAAGCCAAGCCGCTTTATATCTATTAGAATCCGCTGTTAATGGAGTGTTTAAGCTCGAGAGCGGTCTAGCAATTGCCGCTTTAGTCCTTTATAGCGTGTTACTCTATGTTTTGGTTGTCGCACCTAAATATAAGTCCTATACAATCAAACAGAGTGGGGTATAAACATGCATTTACAAATTCTCTTTATGCAAATAAAGCGTATTATGCGCGATAAAATGTATATTTTCTTTGCGTTATACCCACTTTTTATCGTCGCGCTTTCTTATTGGCTAATTCCTTACTTGCGAACGGAAGCTGGAGATATTGCTGCCAATGTTGTTGTTCTTTTATTAATCTTAATGACGCCATTTATGTTTGGCGCCCTCACCGCGTTTACGTTATTAGATGACCGTGATGATCATGTATTTACAAGCCTGAGAATCACCCCATTAAAAATTACGACCTACATCAATATTAAACTAGTAATTGCTTATCTTTTTGGCGTTATTTCGTCATTACTTGTTTTGTTTATCAATGATTATTTATCAATGAGCGTCCTCGATAAAATACTTGTCGCATTACTATCGAGTATGAGCGCGCCGACAATCGCCTTATTGGTTAATGCTTTTAGCACAAATAAGGTTGAAGGTTTCGTTATATTGAAATCAACCGGCCTTTTAATTATTTTACCGATTGCCGCTTTATTTGTAACAAGTTGGACAGAAATATTTCTTGGAATTATTCCCGGTTTCTGGCCAGCGCGAATAATTACGCTGAGTCTTTTGCCAACTGATTTTTTAATGCCTAATTATCTTTATTTTATTATTGGAACTTTGATAAACCTGATATATATTTTTGTTTTTTATCGAATTTTCTTGAAAAAAAGATAATACTTTTATTAATCATGTAAAAACTAAGCAACTGCTAAACCCTTTGCTTCAATTTTATTGATGATTTCTGCGAATTCATCACAATCTTCCATATTATCGATGGGTAACCATAATATGCGTTCAGCGGGTATCTGATAACGCGTGAAGATTGATTGTAATGTTGGATAATAATTGGCGTTATGTTTGGCAAGATATTCTTCTTGCCCCATTTCGATTGCCCGTCCGCGTTTAGCGACATTGCTGACTAATTGATCGTTGCGGCGCATGATGACAACATGTACATCAAGTGGCGGTAAATGTTTGAGACCTTCTTCGGCAATCCGATAGACGAGTTCGAGTTGCACATCATTAATATAACCCTCACCATGTAATTGTTCAGCAAAAACTAAATTTGAAAACATCGTTGAATCACTAATAAAATTGGTGTTATTGCGCTCCTTATATAAAAGAATAAAAAGTTCGCTATAAAAAGCGTTTTGCGCGATAAACGACATTCGTTCTTTATTTAAATAGAACACGGGCAAGTATGGTGATTTCGCCACTGGTTCTTCAATTAATTTCGCTTGGTAGTAAGCAGACAATTTGTCGGCAAGCAAAGACTTACCGGCCCCGGTTGGACCAATTATTCCGATTTTCATTTTGTTTGAACCTCCTATTGGTGGCAAAATGATGTAGCGACGTTGATTGATGTTTTAGCGGAGCTCAAACGAGCTCTCTTCAATCATTTTTTGCACACGACTCACAATTAGATCTAAAGCAACTAGATTATAACCGCCTTCTGGAACAATAATATCGGCATGTACTTTTGAAGGCTCGACATAAAGATTATGCATTGGTCGTACTGTTGTTAAATATTGGTGTATAACGTTTTCTAGTGTGCGCCCACGCTCATTGATATCCCGGTTAATTCGTCTTGATAATCGGACATCAGCTGGTGTATCGACAAAAATTTTAAAATCAATTAATGCCCGAATTTGTGGGATGGCTAGAGTCATAATCCCTTCCACAATAACGACAGGAGAGGGTTCGATGCGCTCAAGTGCTTTTTTGCGGCAATGATAAGTAAAATCGTAATCTGGACGATTAATCGCTTTACCCGACTTCAAAGCGTTAATGTGACTGACAATCAGATCAACATCAAAAGCTTCTGGACAATCGTAATTTAGTAACCGCCTTTTTTCAAGCGGTAACTCAGGATGATCAACATAATAGTGATCAAGTCGCAGCACAATGATGTTTGTGGGCTTTGAATTATGGGATATGTTATCGGCAAGTGTTGACTTTCCCGATGCTGTCCCGCCACTAATGCCAATTACAAATATTTTTTCCATGGAGTAGCCCTCATTAATTCTAGCAATCATAACGTTGTTTTAGTAGTGACATTTACTAAATAGCGCTTTCATTTGATTAATGTAATATTTTTAAAAATATCCATGCTAAAATTAATTGTTATCGATAAGGAGATTGACATGCGTATTGGAATAAATGGTCCAAATGGCGCGGGGAAATCACTATTGACCCGCCAACTAGCTACATTTCTATGTTATGAAATCGTTAAAGAGCCAGTTGAACATAATGAGTACCTAAGTTATTTTTACGAAGACAAAGACACCTTCTCATATATGGGGCAAAACGCCTTTTATGCGGCAATGTTCCTCCAAATGTGGAACACAAAAGATAAAGTCGATGTGATTTTTGACTCGACCTTCTACAGTAATCTAATTTATACCGAGCTTTTACATCTAGAAGGCTATATGACGCCCGCTCAATATGAATTATCCCTTGCGATTGCCCGTGAACACGTAAAACAATTACCGCCAACAGATTTAGAAATTGTTCTTGTTCGCGACAAGACGCTTCTTTTTAAACATGTTGCCCAGCGTGGCCGTCCATTTGAAATTAATGAAATCAATTATCTTAATTTTCATTATGATCATTATTACGCTGCCGCCCGTGAAGTTTATACTAAATTTGCATTCCCAGCGGAAAAACTTTTATTGCTTGAAGTGAATGATTTGAAAGCTCCTTTAGAAATCGCGCGCATTGTCGCATTAATTAAAGAAAAGGTTGCTGAAAACGCTAAATAATTATAAATAGCCGGCATTGGGTTGATAGATCGACCACAACTTTCGATAGTGAAAGTGAATTTCTCCGTTAACTTTTCCTTTGGAATTAGATAAATAGTAACCATATACTCGTCGATATTAATATCTCATAGCTTCTTCTACCTAACCAACAGACAATTGGACCAATCCATTTACGGCTTAAAGCTCAAGATAAATGCGTGATAATCGATAGTAATAGACTAGGAAAACCCACATTAATGAAATGTCTAAATGCCGATTTGATTGCAAAGGGGCTTTCTGTTGACTATATTCCGCAAAACCCAATAAGAAAAGATTTAGGAATTGCTTCCTGGATCTCCCCAGTTAATTTCATAGTTTTAGTGAGTTATTTTAGGATTCCCCAATTTTCCCCGCTCTATTTAATAGAACCACTTTATTACACTAATAATGTGCGAGGCTTTTATATACCGTGTATTCCTTAAATCCTTTCGGATAATCGTATATTTCCATGATTTTTTTATAGCCTCTTTTTTTATAAAAGCCGAGTGCTTGAAATTCAAAAGTTGTTAAATATAAGTTTTGAAACCCTCTTTGTTCCGCCTCTTTTTCAATTAAATCCATTAATTTAGTTGCTATGTTTCTACCGCGATACTTTTCCTTAACATATAAAACATTAATAAAAAGATAATCGTACTTAAAATTACCGTAAATCCCTCCAACAAATTTGCCGTTATCTAAAACAACAAACTGAATATCGACAGTTTCTGAAGAAAAATTTAATGACTTGCGCATTTTGCGATTTTCTTGTTTTAAAACTTCATCATAATGCTTGATATGTTCATCAGTTACCTGCACTTCATAGTCTTTACTTGTTTCATATGGTGTGAAATCCGTATTTAATAAAAAAACATTTTCCCCGCCTTTGGGCATATCTTCCAAACGTCCTTTTTCGACATATCCTAATGATTTAAAGTCGGTGACAACACGGGGGATTACACAACTAAATTGGATGCCCTCAGCCTTGTCACAATAATATTCTTTAATGTCATTTAATAGATTTTTAAGAACGTCTAAATTTTTATAGTAGATTCTTTTAATATGACACCAATCGGATGACATTTTGGTGTGACAAGCGCCCAATATATCATCAACTTGGCAAACATAAAAATTTTGCTTATCTTTTTCTCGATAACCAGTTTGCGAGCGATTAAATGCTTGTAAACCTTTTATAATATCGTCGTTATATTTGAAGTCTTTATCTTCAATGAATTCAAAACGCGCCAAAAGAATCACCTCTTTTTTTTAAAATTTTAAACTAAAATTCTTACTAATTATTATACTCTTTCCCAGCGTTTTTCACAAATCGGACAATGGCTTTCCATTGAGTAGAAAATTGTTTTAATCTATAAACGTGATCCTTGTTTAAATCCAATGGCTGAAAGTTTATTTGTTTTGTTTATGTAAAAATTAATATCGTCACTTATTTAAAATAGATACCGCATCACAAAAAACATTATTTAAATTTATCTTTAGTTTGGCTAAATGGAGTTAATCTTAAAAATACGCTTTTTAAATAATAAACTAGCAATAATGAAGTTTTTTCTAGAAATTTGTTTAAAAGTACCCGTTTTTTGGATATCGATATGATATAATTTTTACGGAAAATCATCTATGAGGGCACATCATGATTGAAGCCATCGTTTATTTATTAGCTGGACTTGGAGCGTTTCTTGTTGGTTTTAAGATTTTATCGGATAACGTCCAAAAATTAGCTAATCAGAAACTCAAACTATTATTTAATAAGGTGACAAATAATAAATTGGTAGGCGTTGGTATTGGCGCCATTATTACAATGATTGTCCAATCCTCCTCAGTAACAACAATTATGGTTGTGGGTTTCGTTAACGCTGGTTTGTTGAATCTTGTACAGGCCACTGCCATCATTATGGGTGCAAACATCGGCACTACGATTACCGCCCAATTGGTCGCTCTCAAAGCGTTCGATGTTACCTTTTATGCGATGATTCTTGCTGTCATCGGTATTTTTGGCGAAATGTTCGTAAAAAATGATAAGGCTAAAACCATTTTTTACTTATTAGCGGGCTTAGGTCTAATATTCATTGGTTTAGATGTCATGGCGAGTTCGATGAGCATCTTTAAAACATCGCCCGCCATCACCGCTGCCTTGACTTCGATAAATAACCCATTTTTACTGCTTTTAATTGGCATCATCCTGACTGGAATTATCCAATCATCGAGCGCCGTTACTACCATCTTAATTTCAATGGTGGCAGCAGGATTAACCATCGGTAGTGGTGGCAACTCAATTCTCTTTGTTGTGCTTGGCACAAACATTGGGACTTGCGTATCGGCGTTACTTTCCGCCATCGGTGTGACTAGTAATGGTAAACGTACCGCGTTGATTCACTTGATGTTTAATGTTTTTGGAACAATTCTTATTTTTCCTTTCCTCTTCTTTTGGTCGGGTTTTATGGACGATGTTTTGGCAAAAATGTTTCCACTACCGGGAATGCAAATCGCCATGTTCCACACGTTTTTTAATGTAGTTTGCACGCTTGTTTTTTTGCCAATGAGTCCCTTATTCGTCAACCTATCAAAAAAGATCATTCGCGAAAAGATATCCGTCAAACCCGCGTCCTTTTTCGATGAACGTCTATTAAAATCACCCGCCGTTGCCTTGGGGCAATTGACCAAAGAAACGACGCGCATGGGAAATCTCGCAATGCAATCACTTAAAGATGCAATCGAAGCATTTATTATCCAAGATGCCATTGCTATTGAGAGAATCAAACACAAAAATTCGGAAATCGAACAATTGGAAAAAGAAATTACGGAATACCTTATTAAAGTCTCAATTGATGATTTAGGTGTCGAGGAAGAAACTATGGTATCTCGCTTATATCATGCATTAGGTGACTTTATTCGTATTGCCGAAATCAGCGACAACGTTTTAAAGTATACCCGCACAAGCATAGACAAACATCTTGAATTCTCAGAGGCGGTTCGCATGGACTTACGGGTTATGTTTGGGCTTTTGGAAAAAGAATTTGCATTGACTAGCGACCTATTTATTAATCACCGTTTCGAATTGCTCAAAGAAATCGACATAATTGAAGAACAAGTGGACAACAAACGTAATCTGATGATTGAGGAACACCTTGCTCGTCTCAATCAAGGAAAATGCAGTCCTAATAATAGTGCAGTCTATATAAACTTCGTCAGCAATCTTGAACGTGTCGGCGATCACATCAACTTCGTAGCCCACTCCTATGAAAAGGAAAGTGGCGAAGTTTCAATATTTCATGATTAGTCAGCAATACTCTTGAAAA